>Ga0209040_10000590_pt1 | contig 28070 bp, 25 predicted proteins | sample BogFormECP12_OM3_FD_188240 | JGI IMG/M metagenome (GOLD analysis project Ga0209040, IMG submission 188240) | Bog forest soil microbial communities from Calvert Island, British Columbia, Canada - ECP12_OM3 (SPAdes) (version 2) | ecosystem: Environmental > Aquatic > Freshwater > Wetlands > Bog ... | reverse complement strand
GCGGGTACAACTTCCCTACGGCTCGGCCGCGGCTAGGAACGGGTAATTTGAAATTTCTGCTTGGGCAAGAGTGGGTGGAATGATTAGGACATAAAATGTATCACGACTGAAGTTCCAGCCCGATTCTACCCAGCTCCGCAGGGACAAAATCTTTACATATGCTTGCTGTCTCGGGACAAGCGCAATGTCCCGGAACTGATAGAGATCGCGTCCATAGCTCTCGACCGAGATGTGATAAAGGCCGGCAGGAACGTCGCGATAGAACGTGTAGCCTTGCTCCGAGATGCCGGCGATGGTCTCATTCATGTATACGTATGGTCGCCCCTTGCTCTCCGTCGGGTCATAGACCCGGTAAAACCAGACACGAGCAATTCCCGGCGGAACCGGCGGAAAGTCGACGGCTGACACCGGAGGAAGCCGGGCGCAACTCGCGAGGAGGAATAAGACAACCCCGGAGCAGACTGTTAGAAACATTGATGCGGCGATGGGGCGTTTCGCTGACACGAAGGCTCTGGCCTCCCCTTGATATTCTAGCGCCTTCTTCCCTCGTCTTCGCCCGGAAGATAGATTGAACCCAGCTCTCTGTTGGCTCGGCCGACATGCAGAATGCTAAAGCGGATAGGAGGAAGAATGGCTCGGTATCGCGATATTACGCCGGCAGAGATGACGCCTGCGCAGCGGCGCGTTCACGATTTGATTGTGGCCGGGCGGCGCGGCCGGTTCGGCGGTCCGTTCCAGCTGCTGATCCGCGCTCCCGAGATCTGTGAGCACGCGGCGAAGCTCGGCGAGCACTTGCGCTGGGGAACCTCGCTGCCCGACCGCCTTTCCGAGCTTGCGATCATCACCACCGCCCAGTTCTGGCGCGCGCAGTACGAGTGGTACGCACACGCCCCGCTCGCCGAAAAGGCCGGGGTCCCCACTGCGGCGATCGACGCCATCCGCCACGGCAACACGCCGAGTTTTGAACAGAAGGACGAAGCGCTCGTTTATCGCGCCTGCACCGAGCTGTTCAAGACGCGGCGCCTCTCGGACGCGACCTTCAACGAGGCGATCGCGACCCTGGGCGACACCGGCCTGACCGAGGTAATCGCGATCATCGGCTACTACACTCTTATCGGGAACACGCTGAACGCCTTCCAGGTCCCGGTGCCCGAGGGGACGACACCGCCGTTTCCCGAGTAGTGACTTGATCCCTGCCCGTTCGGCCTGAACCGCGCCCGCCTCCGTCCCTCTAGGGCGAGCGACGGCGGTCACGCCGCTTGCGGCAAGCCTCGCTCGAGCAGCATGGCGAGACGACGGGCGAAGGCGGGCGGATCCGGGAGTTGCTCACCCTCGACGATCCGCGCTTGGTCCAGAAGCAGCCAGGCGAATTCCGACAACTGGTCCGAAGCGTCGGGTTCGCCGACGCTCGCAGCCAGACGCTCGATCAGCTTGTGCCGCGGGTTGATCTCCAAAATGCGCCGGGAGGCGGTGTCCAGCTGACGATGCTGCTTTAACAGCCGCTCGAGGTGCATATCCATATCGCCCTCGTCGGCGACGAGGCAGACGGCGCTGTCGGTCAGGCGTTCGGAACTGCGCACATCCTTCACCGAATCGCCGAGCGCCAGTTTGAAAATTGCAATCAGACTGGCGAGTTTCGCGGGTGGTTCGAGGCCCTTCTCTTCGCGCGCTTCGGACAAAGGGATCTTGTCGAGATCGACACCGCCGCGGGTCGCCGATTTGAACGGTTTCTCTTTGTATCGACCGATCGCCGACACCCAGAATTCGTCAATCGGATCGGTCATCAGCAGCACCTCGACCCCGCGCGCCCTAAATCCCTCGAGTTGCGGGCTCTTTTTGATCACCTCGAGATTGTCACCGTGGATCGTATAGATGGCGTCCTGCCCCGGCTTCATCGCTGTGATGTAATCGTCGAGCGAAACGAGATCGTCACGGCTCGTCGAGCGAAACCGGGCAAGTCCCAGCAGCTCGTCACGATGGTCACGGTCCTCGTAGAGACCTTCCTTGAGCACGGCCCCGAAATTATCCCAGAATTTAGCATATTCGTCGGCCGCCTCGCCGGCTTTTTTCGCAAGCTCACTCAACATTCGCCTTGTCAATTGCTGACGAATTCTCGCGATCATCGGATTGGATTGCAGCATCTCGCGGCTGATGTTGAGCGGCAAGTCCTCGCTGTCGACGATGCCGCGCAGAAACCGCAGGTAGGCCGGCAAGAGATCTGTCGCCTCATCGGTGATGAACACCCGCCTGACATAAAGCTTGACCCGGCTCTTACGCTCCGGATCGAATAAATCGAACGGTTTGGTCGATGGTACGAACAGCAGGCTCGTGTATTCGAGAACGCCTTCCGCCTTGTTGTGCAAAGTCAGCCACGGGTCGTCAAAGCTGTGGCCGACGTGGTGGTAAAACTCCTTGTATTGCTCGGCGGTGATTTCCGACCGCGGACGGGTCCATAGAGCCGAGGCGGTGTTGATAGTCTCTTCCTTGCCGCCCTCGTTGAGGATGATCGGCAATCCGATATGGTCGGAATAGGTATGGACGATTCGGCGCAGCCGCGCCGGGTCGAGATACTCGTCCTCGCCCTCGCGCAAATGCACGATGATCTTGGCGCCGCGCGCCACATCGGGGAGCGGCTCGACGGTAAACTCGCCCTTGCCATCGGACACCCAGCGCCAGCCATCGCTCTCCCCGGCCTTGCGGCTCAGCACTTCGACTTTTTCGGCGACCATAAAGGCCGAATAAAAGCCGACGCCGAATTGCCCGATCAGGCTCATATCCTTGCGTGCATCGCCCGAGAGCTGGTTCATAAAGGCGGCAGTGCCGGACCGGGCAATCGTGCCGAGGTTCTCGATCAGCTCGTCGCGGCTCATGCCGATGCCGTTATCGGCGATCGTCAAGGTGCGGGCGGCCTTGCCGGCGCTCAGGACGACCCGGTATTCGGTATCGCTCTCGGCCAGCGCCGGCTCGGTCAGCGCGGCATAACGCAACCGGTCGCAAGCATCCGAAGCATTCGAGATCAGCTCGCGAAGGAAGATCTCCTTTTCGCTGTACAGCGAGTGCGCGACAATATCGAGCAGGCGGCTGACTTCCGCCTGGAAGCTTCTAGTTTCCTGGGTCATGGTTGCCGTCGCGTGTTGGCTGGAACGCGCCGAGGATATGTGGCGAAATCCTGCTCTGCGCAAGCCCGTCCGCGACAGATCGACCGGCTTCGCTATCGCGTGCCTCGCCGCCAACGCTCAACGGCACGCTCTATGACCGAGCCATCCAGCTCCTTCGACCACGCGCTCGCGAAGGACGCCGTGGCGCTCTTTGGGCGCTGACCCTCGGGGGGAGGCGTAAAGCAGATCCGCATCGGCATCGATACGCCTTCGCCGACTGCGATCGCTTCGCCGTTGCGCAACGCCGGCAAGAAGTTCATCAAGCCATGCGAGGCCTCGGGAAGGGCGCCCCGCACGATGTCCTGATCCTCCTGACCGGTCATGCGCAACGCAAAGATCGTGTTGCATTCCGAGAGCAGGCCAGCGGCCAGATCCGACGGCCGCTGACTGACCACACACAGCGAAATGCCGTATTTTCGGCCCTCCTTGGCGATTCGGAATAGCGCCCGCTTTGCCGCCTCGAACCCCAGCTTTTCGTTACGCGGCGCGTAGCGGTGGGCCTCTTCGCAGATGATCGTCATCGGTACCGGGGTCTCGCTCCACAGAGCAAAATCGAAGCTAAGTCGGCACAGAACGGACACCACCACGTTCACTACTTCCGACGGGATGCCGGACAGATCAAGGATCGTGACGGGCTTCCCGTTTACGGGGATACGAAAGAGCTGGGCAAGAATTTCGGACAGCTCGTCCCTCAGGGTCAATCGACTGCCAAATACAAACCCGTAGCGAGGATCGTTCTGGAGGGCGAGGATTCTTCCCTTAACGGCCTGATAGGCAGCGACGCTTTCAGGACGGTTGAGGCTGCCCATCGCGCTGTCAAGGAAGCGAAGCGCGTCCGACATGCGGTAAGGAGCCGGCGTATCAACCGTCCCAAACTTGTCGAGGCCGGCTTTGGCGAAATGCGATTGCTTAGCGGCCAGGATCGCTTCGCCAAGTACTTTCGCCTGCTCAGAGTTACGATCCGAGCCGAACACGATTTCTGTTAATTCCTCGAAATTAAACAGCCAATAGGGCAAATGCAAGCCGTCGGCTGGACCGAGTATCGTAGCGCGATCACCAAACGCGCTACTGTATTCGTTGTGGGGATCGAGCACTATAACGTGAGCATTTGGACTATGTTCTATCACAGCGCCCAAGATCGTAGCGATGCAGCAGGATTTACCCGAACCAGTGGTGCCGACGATGCTGAAGTGCTTGCCGAATAGCTCATCGATGAGAATATAAGCCGGTACCGCACTATCTTGATGGATGGCGCCGATCTGGGTCGTGGCTACCTTGGGACGCGCATAGACCTTCGTCAGATCCGCGGCCGAAGCGAGGTAAACCGGCTCGTCCAGAGCTGGATGGGCGGAGACCCCCCGCTGAAACGTACCAGCAGTACCGTCCGTGTTCCTCATTTCGCCGATCAGGTCTAGCTCGACGAGTTTTAAGTCTTTATCCGAAGCTTCCAAAGTCGGAAGCGGCACCCTCAGGGCGCTGACCATGCCGTAGACCATCGAGACGCGGGTGTGCATCTTGACCAGGGTACCCATTTCGAGCGGCAAATCGCCCGCTAAACGAGCAGCGGAATTCGATCTTTCGAGCAGCGCGATCGTTTGACACGCCGATACCGCAATCACGCGTCCAAGGTGTACCTCGCCGCGTCCGCGCCTATCGCTACCGTCCATGGTTTTCCTTTCACGAGCCAGCGACGTTTGGTTCAGGAGGCCGGTCGCAGCATCATCAGGTGGAATGCCTTGCCGGGTTCTTCGTCAGGCGGCAGACGATGTGATGCAATGAACGCGGTCACGTGGAAGCCGCAGTCGCACGCTCGTTCCCACGCCGAGTTCGCTGCTCAAAGCAAGCTCGCCACCGTGCAGCTGAATCAATCCCCTGGCGATCGCCAGGCCGAGACCTGTGCCGCCATTCTCTCGCGTCAAGTGATCTTCGACCTGCTCGAAAGGTTCGAGCACTCTTGCAATCTGCTCCGGTGGAATGCCGATTCCCGTATCGCTTACCGAAATCATCAAGTCTCCACCGGTTTCAAGAACCGAGCCGATCTTTATGTGACCCAGCGGACCCGTAAATTTCACGCTATTCGACAACAAATTTAATAACACTTGTTTGAATTTTGTCTGATCGACGTGGATGATAGGTGGGGCTGATCCGAGATCATAATCAAGGTTGATCGATTTTATCTGAGAAAGCGGCCGAATAGTATTTATCGATGACTGAACCAGCTCTTCAAAATCTACGAGCTGTTCCTGAAGCTCGACCTTTCCCGCCTCGATGCGTGCGAGATCAAGAATATCATTGATAATGTTTAGCAGATGTGTACCAGCATCATGGATATATCTCGCATATTCGGGGTAATGCTCCTTCCTCGCGATATTGTTGATCTTGATGATCTCAGAAAAGCCAATGATCGCGTTGAGCGGGGTGCGCAGCTCGTGCGCCATGTTAGCAAGGAATTTGCTTTTGGCGCGATCGGCCGCCTGTGCCTTCAACATCGCATCATTGGCGGCTATGGCGGCCTTTTCGGCTTGTTGTTTCGCCTCAAGCAATTCGAGGCCGGAATACCGGCGTTCAACCAGGAGTCCCATCCGTGAACAGTAGTTCTCTAGAAGCGCTCCCTCTTTCATCCGATAAGCGTCACCCATCGCGCCCTCCTCTTCGGGCCGCAGCAACTTACCTCTAACTCACTAAACTATCGGTTAATCCTCGCCGGCGAAGCCCGACCAAACCTCTGAAGCGAAGTCTTATCGGTCGATTTTGGTCGGTTTGCTCTTGCCCTCCGACCGCTTCCACCCGATACCTTTAAGGCATGGCCATGCTCCGCCCCGCTCCGCGGCTCGTCGCGGTCCTCGGGCCGACCAACACCGGCAAGACCCATCTCGCCATCGAGCGGATGCTCGGCCATCGCAGCGGCATGATAGGATTCCCGCTGCGGCTCCTCGCCCGTGAGAATTACGACCGGATCGTCAAGCTGAGGGGGGCACGCTCGGTCGCCCTGATCACCGGCGAAGAGAAGATCCTGCCGCCGAACCCGACCTATTTTGTCTGCACCGTCGAATCGATGCCGCTTGATCGCCAGGTCGATTTCCTGGCAGTGGATGAAATTCAGCTGTGCGCCGATCCCGAGCGCGGCCATGTCTTTACCGCGCGGCTGTTGCATGCGCGGGGGCTGCAAGAAACGACATTCCTCGGCGCCGACACGATCAAGCCGCTGATGCGGCGGCTCGTCCCGGGCGTTGACTACGTCAGCCGGCCGCGCTTCTCGACCTTGACGTATACCGGCTATAAGAAGGTGACGCGGCTGCCGCCGCGTAGTGCGGTCGTAGCCTTTGCCATCGCAGACGTGTTCTCGCTCGCCGAGCTGATTCGCCGTCAGCGGGGTGGCACTGCGGTGGTTCTCGGGGCGCTGAGCCCGCGGGCGCGCAACGCCCAGGTCGGGATGTTCCAGGCCGGGGAAGTCGACTATCTCGTCGCGACCGATGCGATTGGGATGGGCTTGAACATGGACCTCGACCACGTCGCCTTTGCCCGGACGGGCAAATTCGACGGGCGCGGCCCACGGCGGCTGAGCGCTGCCGAGATCGCACAGATCGCCGGCCGGGCCGGGCGGCACATGAGTGACGGCACCTTCGGCACCACCGCCGACCAGGGTTCGCTCGAACCGGAAATTGTCGATGCAATTGAAACGCATCGCTTCGAACCGCTGACCCGTCTTAACTGGCGCAACAACCGGCTGGCGTTCGGATCGATTGCCGCATTGCTGAAGAGCCTCGACGAGCGGCCATCGGTGCCTGGTCTCGTCCAGGCCCGCGAGGCGGACGACCACCGCGCCTTGCAAGCCCTCGCGCGTAACCCGCAGATCGGCGAACTGGCCACCCATCCCGGCGCGGTTCGGCTGCTTTGGGAAGTGTGCCAGATCCCCGATTTTCGCAAGGTCATGAGCGAGAGCCACACTCGGCTGCTCGCCCACTGCTTCCTTCATCTCGCCGGACCGGAGGAGCGGCTTCCAATCGCCTGGGTTGCCGGGCAGATGGCGAGCCTAGACCGGGTCGATGGCGACATCGACACGTTGATGGCTCGCATCGCGCACATCCGCACCTGGACCTACATCACCCATCGCGGCGACTGGGTCGAGGATTCGGCGGATTGGCAGGAGCGCGCCCGCGGTATTGAGGACCGGCTCTCGGACGCGCTGCACGAGAGCATCACGCGACGCTTTGTCGACCGGCGATCGGCCCTCCTCGTTCGCCAGCTGGCATCCGAAGGCGAGCTGATGGCCGCGGTTTCCAAGACGGGCGAGGTTCTCGTCGAGGGCGCCTATGTCGGCCGGATCGACGGTTTGCGTTTTGTTCCCGATTCGGTCGATGGCGTCGAGGCGCGGATGCTGATCGCCGCTGCCAGCCGCGTACTGCGCGGCGAGATCGCCGCCCGCACGCGGCTTCTCGCCGCTGATGCCGACGAGGCCTTTGCAATCGGTGCCGACGGGGAACTGCGGTGGCGCGGTGGGGTGGTCGGCCGCATGGTGGCCGGCGAGAAGCTGCTGGCGCCGAGGGCGGAGCCGCTCGCGGGCGATTTCATCGAAGGGGAGGCGCGCGACAAGGTGCGCCGACGCCTGCAGGAATTCCTGCGCGATGAGATCGAGCGTCGGCTAGCGCCGCTTTTTGCTACACAGGCATTGGCGCTGAGCGGCGGCGGGCGCGGGCTCGTCTATCAGCTCGTTGACGCGCTCGGATGCCTGCCGATGGTCGACGTTGCGGGCCAAGTCGCCGCCCTGGAACTGCCGGACCGGAAGGCACTGAGCCGGCTCGGCGTTCGCTTCGGCACCGAGAGCATCTACTTCGAGCCGCTATTGCGCGCCGATACGATGCGCTTTCAAGCGCTTCTCTGGGGGATACAGCAAGGCCGGCCGGCGCCGACACTGCTGTCGGCACGTCGTCCAGCCAAGCCGATCGAAATCGATCCGGAGCTGCCGCCTTCGTTTTACGCGGCGATCGGCTTCCGCGTTCTGGAGGGGCTAGCGCTGCGCCCCGATCGACTGGAACGGCTCGCCGCCGCGGCGCGGCGCCTTGCACGCCAGGGCCCGTTCCCCGCTCGAGCTGAACTTGCGGCCATCGCGGGTGTCGAGCCCCTAGCTTTGCGCAGGCTATTGGCGGGGCTCGGCTACCGCACCGTAATCGACGCCGGCGGGGAGACATTCATCGCGCGGCCGCGGCACCGTCGCCAAACAACCAAGGGCAGCCGTCGGGGTCAGCAGACCGGCGAGGGTCACCCATTCGCCAAGCTCCGGGAGCTGAAGCTAGCTTGAAGGGCGACGGCGCCTCTGCTTTGGTGTCGGGGCGGCGGCTCGATCAGTGGCTCTGGTTCGCGCGCTTCGTCAAAAGCCGCTCTCTCGCTTTGCGCCTTTGCGCTGCCGGAGCGGTCTCGGTCAACGGGCTGGCAGTCAACAAGGCGAGCCATGCGGTTCGCCTCGGCGATACGATCGCGCTGCCGCAGGGCACCGTCCGCCGGATGGTTCGGGTATTGAGTCTCGGCACCCGCCGCGGTCCAGCAAGCGAGGCTAGGCTGTTATATGAGGAAACCGCCGCTCCGGTTCGCCTCTCCGACCTCGTTCCGGACTGGACGCCGCTGCTCATGGATGGGGAGCCGTCGAGCGATCTTACCATGATCAGGGTGCACAGACCGGGTCCTTAGCTTGCTGATGCCTGGCGCATCTGCATTCGTTCACCTCCGAAATTGGGATTACAGGCTCAAGCGCAAATTATTTAGAGAATCGGCGATGGCTACGAAAACATTCTGGAGCGTGGCTTGATCCGGTGCGTAGAAGTATTTTCCTGGATCAGTGGCGCAGTTCTGCATCATGGTTTGCGAGCCAGTCGCTGCGCCGGTGAAGGCGATTGTGTAGATGATTACGCCTGCATTCTTCATAGCTGTGCAGATGCTGCTGAGACGGTTGTCGAGAACCGTGTGTGCAGTCGATTGGCTCGTAGTGCCGAGCCTGTTGTCGCTGAGAAACCCGTAGGCAGAATAGTCGGAGCTGGGGGGGGTGGTGTCGGGACAACCGTTATTCGTATCCGTGTTGCTGCTGGGGCATATGTTGAAATTATCTGTGCCATCGGTCTCGAGGATGACTGCCTTTTGCCATCCCGTGGTGTTGTAGGGAAGCGCGTCAGGAGTTCCATTGGTTTGGAAGATGCTGAGCGGGGAAATCGTGCGCCAGCCCCAAGCCATGCCGACATGGATCATCGTCCCACTGCGGCACCACGCCTGCATGGCGTTGATGGCGTTCAGGACAGTCTGCTTATCGCTGGTCAGCCGTTGTACGGGCGTGCCACAGGATAGATTTGGCGAATAGCTGTTAGCGACACCATTGCAAGTCCATGCGATGGGCGGATTCTGGATGGCGACCTGGGTTGGGTTTAGTGACCACGGATTCCAGTATTGGTCTTTGGGCCACCAATAAGGCTTCCACGATCCGGCTGGTGTAGATTCGCTCCCGTCCGCCGGCGGGTCGGGCTCCTCGAGGCAACCTTTCCACTGGCCCGGGTCGGTCTGGTTGTAGTTGATCGCCACGCCAGGGTAGGTCGGCATGCTACCCGCTGCAATCAGGCTCGGGGCAAGGTCGCCCAAATTCACCGCCGTCACGAAGGGCACTACCGAGACTTTCAGCAAATTATTGCTGGTGTTGGCGCCAAAAAGAATATTCACGAACTGGTTCGCATCGGCGATCATCGCCTGCATGTTGTTGACGCCTGCGCTGCCGCTGTCGGAGAGCATCGAGCCGGTGTTATCGAGCACCAGGGCGACCTCGAGACCCAAATTCTGGCGTGTGACCTGGCTCGAAACGCTGACCGTTAAAGTGTCAATTCCGACGATTGCCATCAGGGAAGTCGGCACCGTCGCCGCCGCCGAAACATTGATTACATTATTGTTGTCCGAGAAGGTCATTGTCGGCGTCGTCGGAGTGCCGAGCGCACTGGACGGATAATTCGCGGTGAAGAAATATTGCAATCGCTGCTGCAGCTGATCGGTCGTGAAGGCGCTCGCGTTCGTCGAACCGACCGCCAGCGCCGCCGCGTCGAGCGCGGCGCCAAGCCGCACCTTCACCACGTAGGCGCGCCCCACGTCAACCGCCATGCCGGCCGCGATGACGGCGGGGATCGCGGCCAGCCCGAACATCATCGCGATGTTTCCTTCGCGTCGCTGCGCGAGCCGACGCAGGTTGGCGATGATAACAGTAAGCATCGTTCGCGTCCTCTTTGTCATCTGCTGGGTTTCACGGGCATACATTGCCGGCGTTCAAATAGGTTGGCACGCAGTTCACGTAGCGCGGACGGTTGAAGGCCCATTCGGACAGTGTGTAAGAGGAGTTCAAGACATAGCTGACGGGCGAGCTATAAGCGTATGTGAGCTGAACGATGATCACACTGTCCGTTGACCCGCTGCTTTCACTGCCGAGGTTCGCGAGATTTTCGATATTGTTTGCGTTGGCCACAGTAATTGCGGTCGCACTGTTCACTTCGTAATGCCAATCGATGACCGGACTGCCGGTGCTATATGTCACGCTGGCATAGGCGATCTGGAGCTGCGAGCTGCTGGTTGGCAGCGGCGTGAGAACCTGCTGCGCTGCGTTGGTGATGTTGGTGAAGTCAGTGCTCTGAAGTACGGTTTTCGCTCTGGTCTGGGAGACGAGGTCGGCGGCCGTCTCGGCCGAGGCCTCGAGTTTCATATAGGCGAGGACGATGTTGGTGACCTCGAAGCTGCCGATAAAGAGCATCAGCATGATTGGAAGGACCAACGCGAACTCGAGCGCCGCGACGCCCGTCCTGTCGCGCGCGACGTCGCCCACCAGCGTCTGCGGGCGCTGCCAAATCATCAGAAGGGCTCGTTCTGGAATATGACGGTCGATGTCAGCGTTGCGATGCCCGTACCGGGATTTGCGCCGTTGGTTGTACCGGGGCCGGCCCAGCAACTCCCACCGCTCAAGCACGCTCCAACCCATGGAATGATGAACGGACGGGGATAGCTGGCTTGAACACCGACGATGGAGGGGGTCTGGCCCCCGCTGCCCGCGTTGAAACTGCAGGGGGTGCCGGTTCCGGTCTGGTTGTTGTTCTGTGTGCAGGGGGTGAAGCTGACCCCGCCGAAACTGGCGAAAACCTGAACCTCGAAGATGACTTTGGCGTTGCAATCCGCCACCGTCATCAGCGAACTCATGTCCGAGCAGAGCAGGTTCTGGAACGTGCCCATCGGGTCACCCTGGGACTGCACTTGCCCCGTCCGGATGAGCCGCGCCGCGTCACGCGCCGCTCCATCCAGGACTGATTGGGTCGTGAGGGTCAGGCCGATCTCGAATATCGCTAGAAACAACAACAGAAAAGGCGGCCCGGCGAACGCAATTTCGACGGCAACGGCGCCCTCTTGATCGCGTGCGAGGCAACGAACTTTGCTCATGAGATAGGCCCTACTCGCGCTCGCCAGAAAGTGCGGACACGATTGAATTAGATTGATTTTTCTCCTAGCCAGGGCGATGCTTCACTATAGGCAAAGGGTGGACTCGATGCAGCGTAGGCAACAACAATTATCCAAAAGTTAAGAACTCGGAATAGGACAGGATTTTCTTCTATTCTGCGCGATGCACTTCGGCTTACCAGCCAGCGTGTGGGTCTGACGCTTGCCGCGGAGAGCAGGCGGGTGACCTGCCTTCCAGGCCCGAGGGCTGCCCCGCCCAGCGGCTCTAAATCGTTTGAACGAAACGCTGGCGGCCGCCCCTAGGCTCAACGGAGAAGCTATGGCGCGATCACGGAGCCTTTCTGAAAATCCGGCGGAACTCTAAAGCGCGTTCTCTGAAAGAGACGATCAAAAGCAGATCGCAACAATAAATTGCCATATTTGCATCCTATCCCGCGATCCGTTGCTCTCACTTCACGGCGCGGCGGCGCGTGTGCCTGCGAAAACGAAGTAGACATGCCCTGTACATCCCTTGCAAAAACAAGTGGGGTGGAGGTCTCTGGTCATGCGGAATAGCCGGCAAGCCGGTCGCGTTGTCATCCGTCGCGGGGCGGCGCGGCATCGAGTAGGTTGACGGAGGATCCGCTAGGCGTCTGATTGATCGACGTCCGGGCGAGGAAAAGTGGCTTCGAGCACAGATTCATGCCTTGGTGCCTATGCCGGCACCCGGGCGATGATTACCGGAGGATTGGGCTTGATTGGCTCCGCAATCGCGCGGCGGCTCGTCGCGCTCGGCGCCGAGGTTCTACTCGTCGACAGCATGATCTCCGAATATGGCGGCAACCTCGCCAATATCGCCGACATACGCGATCGGGTGGCGGTCAACATTGCGGATATCCGCGGCGGGCACGCCCTGCCGCATCTACTCGCCCGCCAGGATTTCCTGTTCAACCTCGCGGCGCAGACCAGCCACCTCGATTCGATGTCGGCACCGGAAGACGACCTCGCAATCAATTGCACGGCGCAATTGCAGCTCTTGGAGGCATGCCGGACGGTCAATCCCGGGATCGCGATCGTGCATGCCGGAACCCGGCAGATCTATGGCCGGCCCGAATATCTCCCGGTCGACGAACGTCATCCGCTGCGGCCGGTCGATGTGAACGGGGTCAACAAGATGGCGGGCGAGGCCTATCACCTGCTGTATCGCGATGTCTACGGCATCAAGACCCGCTCTCTACGGCTGACCAATGTCTACGGGCCCGGAATGCGGATCAAGGATGCCCGCCAGACCTTTCTCGGCATTTGGCTGCGCCGGATTATCGACGGCGAGCCCTTCGAGGTGTGGGGCGGCGAGCAGCGGCGCGATCTGCTGTATGTCGATGACGCTGCCGACGCGTTCCTTTATGCCGCGCTGACGCCGGAGGCCGAGGGGTTGGCGCTCAATGTGGGCGGCGGCGATCCGGTCAGCCTAGCGGCTCTGGCGGAAGCCATGATCGAAGCGAATGGCGGCGGGGTATACGAGATCCGGGAGTTTCCGCCGGAGCGCAAGCGCATAGACGTCGGCGATTTCCTGATTGACGACCGCCGCTTCCGGACGCTGTCCGGCTGGCGCCCCCGCTTCGGTGTTGCCGAGGGTCTGCGCCGCTGCCTCGAATATTACCGCGGCCGCCTGGCGAGCTACATCTAAAAGCCTATGACGATCAACCGACCGGCCCTCGCCATCCCACAGACCGACCCGCGCGCTGGCTACCTCGCGCAACGGACCGCGATCGACGCCGCAATCGCCCGCGTCCTCGAGGGCGGCGCCTATATTCTCGGCAGAGAAGTCGTGGCTTTCGAGGCCGCCTTTGCGGATTTCGTCGGGGTCGCGCATGCGATCGGGGTCGGCAGCGGGACGGACGCTCTCGAGATCGCATTGCGCGCCTACGAGATCGGCTCGGGGGATCTCGTCTTCACAGTGTCCCACACCGCGGTTGCGACGGTTGCGGCGATCGAGCGGGCCGGCGCGACGCCGGTGCTGGTCGATGTGGAGCCCGTTACCTACACGATGGCTCCGGGCGAACTCGTGCGTATCTTGCAGGCGCCGCCTACCGGCCGGCCGGCGGCGGTCCTGCCGGTGCACATTTACGGCCAGCCGGCCGAATTGTCTGCCCTCGCCGAGATTGCCCAAGGATATGGATTGCGGCTGATCGAGGATTGCGCGCAGTGCCACGGCGCGCTCTATCGCGGTAGGGCGGTTGGATCGTTCGGCGACGTCGCCTGCTTCAGCTTTTACCCGACAAAGAACCTCGGTGCGCTGGGCGACGGGGGCATGGTCGTCACGAACGATCCGGCGCTCGCGGCGGCGCTGCGCGAAATTCGGGAATACGGCTGGCGCGAGCGCTATGTCAGCGCGCGCAACGGCATCAATTCGCGTCTCGACCCGATCCAGGCGGCGATCCTTGGGGTCAAGCTCCGCTCCCTGGCGGCTGACAATGTGCGACGGCAAGCCATTGCGGAGCGTTACGACGCGGGTCTCGCCGGCCTGCCGCTGGCGCTTCCGGCGCGCCGGCCGCAGACGACACACGTGTTCCACCAGTATGTGATTCGGTTCGCCGACCGCGATGCGCTGCGGGAAAGATTGCGCGCGGCCGGGATCGCCACTGGAATCCACTATCCGGTCCCAGTCCATAAGCAGCCGACCTATGACGGGCGTCTCGCCTGTGGTCCGTCAGGCCTCGGCGTGACCGAGCGCGCCGCGCCGCAAATTCTGAGCCTGCCGATCTATCCGCAGCTTTCGGAGGAGTCGGTAGACTGCGTTATCGGCGAGATCCGCGGCTTCTTCCGATAAACCAGCCGTCAGTGCTGGTGGATCAGCAGCACACCGCTGCCGATCAGTGCGATGCCGGCCATCTGCGGCCAGCCGAGAGGCTCGTTCCACAGCACATGCGCGAGCACGGCGACCACCGCGTAGCTCGCCGCGACCGACGGAAAGGCGATCGAGACGGGTATCTTCTTGAGAGCCAGAATGTAGCAAAGCGCAGCCACGATATAGACTGCGAGCCCGATTATCGTCAGCGGATTGAGAAATTGAGCGGTCACCGTCGCCGACCCCTCGGCCGCCGATTTCAGAGCGATCTGCCCGGCAATGCCGAGCAATATCGCTGCCACGAGGCTTGTGTAATAGATCGACATCATGTTCCTGTGTTTTCGCGTAGCCAGACTGGCGGCCGTGCCTCCGCGGCGCGCGAGGATTGGCTGCGCCGCACTTCCTTGATGACCGATTGAGGCTTTCCGTTGGCGGTCAGATAGAGCCGGCCGAGATACTCGCCGACGATGCCGAGTATCACCAGCTGCACGCCCGAAAGCAGCAGCACCGCCGCCATCAACGAAGCCCAGCCGGCCGGCGGGGATGAAGTCAGCGCCTCGGCGATGACCATCACGCCGCCGAAGGCTCCAATGCCGCTCAGGACAAAACCGGTTATCGTGCTGACCCGCAGCGGCATAATCGAAAAATTGACGAACATGCTCGTCCACAGCCGCAGAAGTCGCCGCAAGGTGTAATTGCTGCGCCCGGCCGCGCGCGGCAGATGCCGCACCATCAGGCGGTCGATCTCGTGAGTCACCTGTAGGATCAGCCCATCCACATAAGGGAAGGGCCCCTGATAGCGGGTGATTTCGCGAACGACAAAGGCGCTCATACAGCGAAAGCTGGAGAGATAGATACCCGTCGGTTTTTCGAGCACGAAATCGGCGACGCGGTTCGTAAAGCGACTCCCGAGGTTCCGCCAGATCGCGTGCCGCTTATCGCCGTAGCAGGTATAGACCACCTCTTTTCCACTGCCCTGAGCAAAGGCAAGCAATCGCTCGACCTCCTCCGGCGGGTTCTGCAGATCGTCATCCATCGTAATTACATATGCCCCGCTTGCATGGCGCAGCCCCGCCATGACGGCGTTGTGCTCCCCATAGTTTCGTGCGAGATTTATCAGCGTAATCGGCACACGGGCCCCGTCCACGAGAGCGCAGCAAACTTCGAGGCTGTCATCGGGACTCCCGTCATTGACGAGTATGATCTCGTGTCCGCCCTCTATCGGCAGTTCTTCTAGCGCACGAACCAGTTCGGCGATGCTGCCGGCTCCATTGTAGACTGGGATCACGATCGAGAGCGCCAGACCCGGTGTGGCGCTTTTCGAAATCGTCTGCTCCTTTTCAGTCACGACCGTCGCCTCCCTTTACAGCGATGGCGAGAATCGAGCCGCCGAAGGGAAATCTGACACCCCGGCGCAGTAACGCGGTTTCGAACGCCGTCGCCGCGCGGCACAGCGTGTCCACCGGGCGCGGGTACAGTTTGACGTCGCTGGCAACGCCATGATCTCCAGCAACAAGCTTGCGCGTGATCACCATCAGCGGAAGCAGGATCGCGTTCCAATAGGAGACGTACACGGGGCGGAACCCCACCGCCTTCAGCAGGCGGCGAACACCCGTCGCGGTATAGCGCCGAATGTTGCTCACCGCCACGTCGTGCCGCGACAGCATCCAGCGATAAGCTGGCAGATTGAGGATGAGCCAGCCGTTGCGGGCCAGACAGCGATGGAATTGATGCAAGGCGCGATGTTCGTCGACCCCTTCGTGGCATAAGACATCGGCGCTGAAGATCGCCGCGAGAGCATCATCGGCGAACGGCAGGTCGTTAACCGAACCCGCACACACCGGCCGGGCGCTCTTGATCGCCGCACGCACACAGGCCCGGGGGTCGAGGTCCAGTCCGAAAACAGCTCTGTCGCGGTAACCTTCCGCCAGCCGAGAAAGAAACCCGCCAGTGCCGCAACCGGCATCGAGGACGGGTAGATTTAGCGGTTCGAGCGGCACCCGGTTTGCGACCAAAAGCAGGTTGCTATGCATGGAAGCAAACCACCACATCCGGTCTTCGGCCCGGTCGAGCTTATCGTATTCGGTGCGTTCCAACGTGCAATCTCTTTCGGCGCTGGGCAGGATCGCGGACGGCCGACCATGGCGCACGCGTGAGAACGCCCGTTGCGCTTGCCCTATTCCGGTTTCGAACGAAGCATGTCGCGGCGATCTAGCACAACCGAGAGCGGCGCGCCCATGCGATCCAACCCGGTAGACGGGCCGACCCGGCAGCGAGCGATTGTAATCTTTCTCGGTAAAGGCAATGAAAAAATCCGCCTGACATGCTCGCAATTCAGCCGAAGATTTGCCGGGAAATAGTACCCTGCCGATTCCGGCGGGCCGCACACCGCGACCGTGAACTAACGGTCCTGCGCGCTCGGCCCGTACCGAAGAACGAGGCCCGGAGACGACAGAGCCCGGTGAAGCCGATGCCATTGCGGCTTGGGTACATGGGCATGGCACGGGTCGGGGGCCTTGGGAAAATCATGGTACCGCCGATCCTGCCGCGTCCGCCGCCGGCGATCTCACCGCCGGTCGCTTGGCGACCCGCCGGTCGGCGAAGTCGCGTCGATCGAGCACGACGGAGAGTAGGGCACCCATTCGCTCCACCCGATAAACCGGCCGGCCGGGCAGCGATCGGTCGCAATTGTCCTTGGTGAAGGCGATGAAAAAATCCGCCCGGCTGCGCTCGCGGACCAACCGGAAATTTGGCAGAAAATAATAATCCGCCGAAATCGCCGGGCCGCATACCGCGACCGTAAACTCCCGCTCCTCGAAATCCGCGCCATACAGAGTACGGAGGTAATCCTCGAGTCCTTGCACCGCTTCGGCATAGGAATTGGCCCAATAATCGAGCTTGAACTTGTGCTGGGCGCCTTCGACCCCGCCGACAAAGGCATTGTAATAAACATATTGGTCAGGGTGCAGCATCGCCATGATTGAAATATGCGCACAGCCATAAAGAGCTAGCACAACCCAAACCGGCCGCCGATACCGAAACCGCGCCAACCACGAGAGTGCCCGATCAGCGGCGACGGCCGCGACAACAGCGATCAAGGGCAGTACAAAGATGAAATGACGCATGCCGTCGAATAACACGGCCCTGATGGAGATGGCATAGGCCACGGGGAACACGATCCCTATGCCGATGACGAAGGCCGCGAGCGCTTGCTCCCGGCTTAAGCGGAAAGCACCGCGCCAGAGCGCGACCAGCGCTGCGATCGGAACACAAAGTAAAAGGACCAGGATGAGCTCCGGCAGCGCCAGGGCGATATAGGTCGGCAGATAAGTCCACGGGAGGTCGGTCGCCGGTACAAACTGGCCGTCAAACAGGGTGTAAAACGGGAAATTCTGATGCGAGAAAAAGGCAAGAGCGCGCAGCGGATTCTCGATCGGGTCGGTCTGCCCCCACGGCCAGAACAACAGCATGACCGGATAGGCGACAACCGCGACCGGTACCAGGACCCTACAGAAGCTGGCCCAAGCGGTGTCGGCTAGCACGCCTATGCGGTGGGCGGCAAGGGCCCGCCAAGTCGCGTCCAGGGCCAGGAGGAGACCCAAATAGCACATCAGCAACAAGCCGCCGATCCGCACCCCCATCGTCATACCGATCGCCGCCCCGAGTTTGGCCAGCACCCCGAGGGGGGGCCGGGGCAGCGTCGGCACGGTTCGGACCATGTAATAGGTGCTCCATACAATGCCGACCGCGAACGGTATGTCCTTTGGGTTATTGAACATCTGCCCGTAATAGTTCGGGGTCGAAATCAGAAACAGAGCTGCGATAAACCCGGCGCGGGCGCCCGCCACCGTGCGGGCCAGCTTCCAGCAGCCGATCAATCCGAGGATTCCGACGAGACCGTTCAGAAGATGCCGGGTCTCATAGACACCAATTGGCGAAAAGCGGTTCAGCGCTGCTGCCACCATGTCAAAAACCGCGCCGTAATTATAAAGGTCCCGCCAGTGCAGCGCAGTCTTGTCGCCGAAAAGGGACAGGTAGTAGTCGAGCACAAAATTTCCGTACCAATTGTGGACATCCTCGTCCCAGGTGACGCCATAGTCGCGGAAGGTGGACAGCACGAGGGCGGTGCCGACCAGAATGATAGCCAGCGACATCCGGTCCCACGATGCCTCTTTATCGGGCCCCTGGAACCACGGCGCGCGGTGTTTGGCAGCAAGGCTGTCTGAGAAAACGCCCATCACCTGGGTCCCGGCGAGTTGTCCCTGTCGAACTTGATCCGAAACGAAATAATAGACGCCTTCTTGTCGCTCCCGCGAAGGCCAGGAGCGATAATCTACCCCTGCTCCAGCCGGAATGTAGCATCACGAGAATCATCTCGTGTCGGGCCCGCGGCCTTGTGGGCTGTGCCGCTCCCCTGTTGGGCGGGCCATCTGAACGTGAGGTGGGCGTACCAATCAAGCCGCCGGAAGCGGCTCACTGACCGCACTCCGCCATTAACGCGCCGAGTACGCGATCCGGCGCGAAATATTCCCTGGCCAGTTCGCGCGCCGCCCGGCTGTGGCCGGGATAGTCGGTGGCGACGGCGTCGACGCCGGCGAGCGCCTCCTCATGGTTGCAATATTCGAACAAGCCACGCCCTACGGGGTAGAACCTGCTGAACCCCGTGCGCATGGTAATCACCGGTCGGCCGGCTGCAAGATAACAGACGCTGCGATCACTGAACCACCCGCTGTTCGGCCGAACATAAATGTCCTTCGCCACCGTGAACTCACCGCGTGAATGAGCGATGAAATCGCGGTAACATTGCATATCGGCCGAAATCGGTCGCGGATCGACCAGGCCCCAGCCGCCGGCAGCGACTGCCGCGCGTACCCCGTCATCGGGCGGCAGCATCGCCATGCGGAAGCAGCTGTCCGGCCGGCGCCTTGGTAGATCGAGAAATCGGAGAAAGTTCACGTGCTTCGACCAGATATAGCTCGAGCCAGCGTACTCGATATTCTTGCCCCTGTTCTCCCAGGTGGCGATGGTCGTAAAGCAGGACGGTGCGTCGCGGGCTTCGGGCCACAGCGCGAGGTCCACGGGAGGCCGGGTCGGGCGCCACGGAACGCCGCATAGCGGCACCGGGCAGTCCTCGGTGCCGAGATTCTCTCCGTAAGTGAAAAAATGCGTATGCGCATCGAGGTAGGCGCGTGACGCTTGGTCGGCCGTCGCATATTTGATTTGCTCATATACCGGATCTGTATCGATCATGATTCGCACCGGGCAGGCGAGGTGCTCTTCCCGCAACCGCGTCGCACCGCAGAGATTGATCAGAGCGTCTGCTTGGTTATAGAGGGTGCGAACTTGGCCGCGTGATAGGCCATAATGCACATCGTGAATCGCGTCCCAATAAGACCATCGCTGGCCAAACCCGTATCGCTCCATCGCCTGCTTTAGACAATGAACGTTGTAGTCGCACTCCATCACGACGCTGTTGGCACGGGGGTCGAACGGATTGGCGCCGCCATCTTCGACATACCAGCACCGGTATCCGAGCCGCTCAAGTCCAACTAGGTAATGCATCGCCTGCCAGGCGATGCCGGCTAGGGGCATCTGCCCTGCGAAATGAAGAACGATGATGTCGCCGCGCTTCGTCACGTTCATTTCCGCAACCGGTTTCAGGTAGCTCACCGATAACGGTCGGCGCGCAAGGTAATTTCCCGTCTGCGCCATCGAAGCTACGAAAGTGTTGGGGGGAAAACCCCAAACCGCATGGGGTTGCCCCGATGCGACCCACATGTTAGGCAAGACGATGATCGACAGTATCCGGGCGTGGATCAGCGGCGATTGGCCGGATCGGCGGGAGGAGATTGGTAGGCGGCAGGAAGCGCTGCAGGTTGCCCTGACGGCGCTGCTGATTGAGGCGGCGCACAGCGACAACCAGTTTGACGAGGCGGAGCGCGGGGTCGTCGCGCAGCTGCTCGAGAGCCGCTTCAACTTGTCTCGGTCCGATGCGGATGCACTGCTCGCCGCGGGCGAGACGGCCGCCTCCGAATCGGCCGAGCTCTTCCACTTCACCAGGATCATCAACCAGCGACTCTCATTTGAGGAGCGGGTAGAGCTCATCGAAATGCTGTGGGAAGTTGCATATGCGGATCGGGTTCTCGACGAGTACGAGGACAGCCTGCTGCGCCGTGTCGGTGGACTGATCTACGTTCCCGACCGTGAGCGCGGTATGGCGCGCCAGCGGGTGCTCAAACGGCTGGGCCTCGATCAGGCGACCTGATCCGTCTCGAGGCGCGGGCGCCGCAAGTTGAGGAGAAGAACCGAAGACCATGACCTATGTTGTTACCGAAGCCTGCATCCGTTGCAAATACATGGATTGCGTAGAGGTCTGCCCTGTGGACTGCTTCTACGAGGGCGAGAACATGTTGGTAATCCACCCTGACGAATGCATCGATTGCGGGGTGTGCGAGCCGGAATGCCCGGTAGAGGCGATCATTCCCGATAGCGAGCCGCCTGCTGAGCAATGGCTTGAGCTCAACCGCGAGTACGCGGCTACCTGGCCGAATATTACGCGGAAGAAGCCCTATCCGGCGGACGCCGATGATTTCAAGGATGTCACCGACAAATACGACAAGTACTTCAGCCCCGAGCCCGGCGGCAGATGAACACGGCGTAGCGTCGCGAAATCCACGGGCGGCCGCGGAATTGCGAAGCGGATATGCGCCCACCGGCTGGCATAAGGGCCCGTTTTCATGGTATTGTCATTATGGTGCTGTTGCCTATTGACCGTGCGTGCTGCGCTCTTGATCGAGCTGCGGGTGTGACCGTCGCCCAGTCTAGCGACCAACTGAAGCGTCCCGGCAGCGCCAGATGGGTCGATTGTGAGAGACGGATATGAATTCCGAGAAGCTTCTGTTTACCACCGGTGATCTCGTCGTCTACCCGACCCACGGGGTCGGCAAGATCCTCGGCATTGAGACACAGGAGATCGCCGGTCATACGCTCAGCCTGTTCGTGGTGCATTTCGACAAAGACCGGATGACCTTGCGTGTGCCGCTCGCCAAAGCCAAGGTGTCCGGCCTTCGACGATTGTCGAGCCGCAAGGAAATGGACACGGCGCTCGCGAAATTGCGCGGGCGATCTCGAGCCAAGCGGACGATGTGGAGCCGGCGCGCTCAAGAATACCAGGCAAAGATCGCCTCCGGAGACCCTGGCTCCATCGCCGAGGTTGTGCGCGATCTTTATCGAAACACGGGCCAGCCGGAGCAATCCTACAGCGAACGACAGATTTATCAGGCGGCTCTCGACCGCCTGGTGCGGGAGTTTGCTGCCGTCGAGCGGATCGACGAGACCACCGCAACCCAGCGCGTCGAAGAACTGCTGACAACCTAAGCGCTCGAGGCTGATGAGGTCCGCGCCGAATCGCGGAGCAAAGGCATCGAGGCCGGACGGGAACTTTGCCCACGGCGCGGTGCTCACCACCCTCGACGAACTCCTCGATTTCCGGCGCCGGGTTCTCGGACGCGGCGGCGGGGCCGCCTGCGACGTCGCCTTTCTGCGCGGGTCGCAAGAAGAGGTGTGGCAAAAGTTGCTGCAGCTCCAGTTCGCGCCCATCCGGGCGAGTTCTTCGGTTGGATGGTCCGAGCGGGCATGGAGACCGTCAGACGGCCGTATAACCACCGTCGACAAGGAGGTCGCTGCCGGTAACAAAACTTGCCGCGTCGCTGGCAAGAAACAGCGCTGCCGCGGCGATCTCTTGCGGGCGGCCGAGGCGGCTCAACAGATGCTTCGGGCCAAGCGTTTGCCGACCTACCTCAAAGCTGCCGTAGCGTTGCAATGTTCTCTGCGTCTCCACGCCTCCCGGAGAGAGTGTGTTCACCCGAATGTTTTGTCCGGCATGATCGATCGCCATGACTTTGGCGAGCTGGATCAGCGCTCCTTTGGTCGCACAATAGGCGGCGCGGCCCGCGCTGCCTACGCGACCGAGCTGTGAGGCGATAAAGATGATCGAACCGCCGCCGCCCTCGATCATGTAGGGCAGCGCCGCGCGGCTCAACAGGAACGAGCCGGTCAGGTTTACCGCCAGGACGCGGTCCCAATCGGCAAGGCTCGTCTCGAGGACGGTACCGCTCGGATCGTGAGGAGCGGCGCCGCTCACCAGGATGTCGAGCCGCCCAAATGCCTGACGCGCCGCCGCCGCAGCGGCTTCGGTCTCCCCTTCGACGGAAACGTCACAGGGCTGGGCAATTGCCCGCCCGCCAGCATTTCGGGCGAGACTCGCCGTTTCTTCGGCAGCGGACGCATCGATATCGCAGCAGGCTATCGCCGCTCCCGCTTCGGTGAAGGCGAGAGAGATCGCCCGACCGATACCGCCGCCCGCTCCGCTGACGAGCGCAGCCTTTCCGGTGAGATTCATCCAGCCCTTCCTCGCCGATCAGAGCATCACCGTCCCGCCGTCGATGGCGATCGTCTGGCCGGTAACAAAGCAGCTTGCATCAGAGACCAGCCAGGTCACGGCGCCAACCAGGTCGGGTGGGGTCAGATTGCGCTGGATCGACTGGCCGCTCTTGATCACCTCGAGCGCGCGGCCGGCCTTATCGCCAAAGAACTCCCGGGTACCATCGGTCAGCACCGCGCTCGGTGCCAGGGCATTGACGCGGACTCCGTCCCGCCCGAGCTCACGGGCGAGCCCGCGGGTCAGGCCGATCACCGCTGCTTTTGAAGTCGTATAGTGTAGGGCGAACGGCATGCCGTAAGTCGCGGCGAGCGAGGCGAGGTTGATGATGCTGCCGCCTCCGGCTTGCCGCATCGCCGGCACCACCGCCTTGCAGCAATTCCAGATCCCTTTGACATTGACCGCCATGGCGGCGTCCCAATCCGCTTCGGCAATCGCGTCGAAGCGCCCGCCGCGCAAGGCTCCGTAGAGGGCCGCATTATTGATCAGCGCGTCGATACGCCCGAAGGCCCGGGTTGCGGCGCGGCTCATATCGGAGGCGGACTCGACGTTTCTGACGTCGAGCGTCACGCCTATGGCCTTCCCGCTCTCCGCCTTTATGAGCGCGAGCGTCGCCGAGCAGTCGTTTATGTCTGCAGCAACGACAGCGGCTCCTGCCGCCGCCAGGCTTCGTGCGAATTCCTGCCCGATCCCGCGCGCAGCGCCCGTGATGACGATGACCTTGTCGCGTACGGATAACTCTGTGGTGCTGTCAGCCATCAGCTCATGTTCCCACGTCCGGCCACTTCGGCTAAGCGTCACCGCAATTATGTGGATTCGTCAAGAGACGACGGGATATCGCTCAGTCTTGGCCGGGTTCACCTCAAACCCGGTCCGATCGCAGCGAGGTGCGTCTTAGATCACCAATTCGGTGCGCGGATCGATTAGGTGCATTTGGTTGAGGTCCGCGACCAACCGCATCGCTTCCCCGGCGCGGCCCGCGGCGGCGGGGTTGACCCTGCCGCAGACTTCGACCCCGTCGACGATGAAGTAGACCATCGTCTCCATTCCCATCGGCTCGACCACGTCGAGCCGCGCCTCGAAGGCAGCGGCGCCGGGCGGCACCTCTCCGCGCCCTTCGATGATATGCTCGGGACGCAATCCGAAGGTCAGTTCGGTTCCGACCCTCGTCCGGAAGCGGTCCGCCAGCGACGGCGGCATCGGAAAAGACAGCCAATCCGAGAGCCGGATCGTCAGACCGCTGCCGTTCTCGACCAGTCGGCAGGGCAGCATGTTCATCGTTGGCGAGCCGATAAAGGCGGCGACGAATTGGGTCTTTGGCGTGTGGTAGACCTCGTGCGGCGTGCCGATCTGGTCGATGCGCCCGGCGTTCATGATGACGACCCGGTCCGCCAGCGTCATCGCCTCGACTTGGTCGTGAGTGACATAAACCGTCGTGGTCGTGACCTTCTGATGGATCTTCTTGATCTCGGTGCGCATCTGCACGCGTAATTTGGCATCGAGGTTCGAGAGCGGCTCGTCGAACAGAAAGACCTTGGGGTTACGAACGATCGCGCGGCCCATCGCGACGCGCTGGCGCTGCCCGCCGGATAGCTGCTTTGGACGGCGGTCGAGAAGGTCGGTTATGTCGAGAATGCGGGCGGCAGCCTGGACGCGTTCTCTTATTTCCGGCTTGGGAAACCTCTTCAGCCGAAGACCGAAGGACATGTTCTCGAACACGGTCATATGGGGGTAGAGGGCGTAGTTTTGGAACACCATCGCGATGTCCCGGTCTTTCGGCGGCACATCGTTGACCAGCTGATCGCCGATATAGATCTCACCCGAGGTCGCTTCCTCGAGCCCGGCGATCATGCGCAAAGTCGTGCTCTTGCCGCACCCGGAGGGTCCGACCAGCACGATGAACTCTCGGTCGGAGATGTCGAGATCGATGCCTTGAACCGCAGGGGTGCGATCGAACGTCTTGACGATATTGCGAAGCGCGACTTGCGCCATCTTCTACCCTTTCGTGGCGCCGGCGGTCAGGCCGGAGATGTAGTAGTCCATGAGAAACGCATAGATGATCAGCGGCGGCGCGGCCCCGAGCAACGCGCCCGTCATGATCTGTCCCCATGCATAGACATCGCCGCGGATCAGCGTTGTCACGATCCCGACCGGCAGGACCAGCTGGTCGGCCGATGTCGTGAACGCAAGCGGATAGAGGAAATTCGCCCATGAGACAGTGAAGGTGAAAATCATCGCCGCAATGATCCCGGGGATCGCCACCGGGATGAAGATTCGGGTCAGCATTTGAATATAGCCGGCCCCGTCAATCAGCGCCGCCTCGTCCAACTCCTTCGGTATGCTGGAGAAATAGCCGATCATCAGCCATGTCGCAAAAGGAACCGTCAAGGTCGGGTAAAGGATGATCAGAACCCACCAGTGGTTGATCAGCTCAATCCCGGTCTTGTCATGGATGTAGGCGAATGTTTTGAACAAAGGGATGAACAGCAGCGATTCCGGTATTAGGTAGGTCAGAAACACACCGGTCGCCAAAGTCGCCGAACCCCAAAACCGCATTCGTGCCAAAGCAAACGCGGCGAAAATGCTGACCACCATCGTGATCGACACCACACAGATCGACACAATCGCGGAGTTTCGGAAGAATATCAGGAATTGGTTCTGGGTGAGGAGGTCGATATAGTTCGAGAGTGTGGGATGGTAGACCCACCACGGGTTCGTCGCCGCCGAGATCTCCGCGCTCGATTTGAGCGACGTGATGAACATGTAGACCGGTGGGGTCAGAAAGAAGATCACGAACAGGATCAGGAAAAAATAGGACCAGAACAGCGCTCGGCGTCGGCCACGCGAGATGCTGCCGTAACGGACCCGACCGAGTTGGCCGGCCGTCGCCTCTGCCGTTGTCGTCGTCATTGTCATGCCTCGGTTCCGCGGCGGCGCACATTGCGCAAGATGAAGAATGCCGCAATCGCCAGGATCGGGGCCATGAACAGCGATACCGACGCGCCGAGCGGAATGTCATTGCCCCAGATCGCCAAAGTAAACGCCCAGGTGGCGAAGACGTGGGTCTGGTCAACCGGTCCGCCATTGGTTAGAATTTTGACGATATCAAAATTGGCGAAGGTTACGATCAGCGAGAACAGCGCCGTGATCTGGATGATGTTGCGCATCATCGGCAGGTTTATGTACCAGATCTTCTGGAGCCAATTGGCTCCGTCGATCGCCGCGGCCTCGTGCAACTGTTCGGGCACTGATTTGAGCGCCGCAAGATACATGATCATGAAGAACGGCGATCCGACCCAGACATTGACCAGGATGACGCAAAAGCGCGCCCAATAGGGATTGCCGAGCCATGCCACTTGCGGGATGCCGAGATAGGCGAAGACCCAGTTGAAAGCGCTGTAAGAGGGATCGAACAGCCAGAGCCAGGCGAGCGTGCTCATCGCCGGAGGGATGACCCAAGGGATCAGCAACATGCCGCGCCATTTGCGTTGCCCTTGCGCCGGCAGGTTGTGGACGAAATGGGCGACGATAAAGCCGACCACGGCCTTGAAGATGACGGCGGTGACCGCGAACAACAGCGACTGCTCGACCACCATCCAGAAGGTATTGCGTCGGAACAGGAACTCGAAATTGCCGAAGCCGACGAACTTCGTCATCGACTTGCTCAAGGTCGCCAAGTGGATCGAATAGAATGCGGGATAGATAACCAGGCAGGCGATAATCGTTATGAGGGGCAATGTCATCAAGAATGCGATCGTCGATTTGCGGCGTGCAAATTTGTGCAGCGTAAGCTGTCCACTCCGCGGGGAAATGCGAAGATCACGGGCTACGACGTCTGCCATCCCTCTACTCCTTGTCTGACGCCGGCCGGGTCGCCCGCGGTTGTCACCAGTTCTGGTTCAGAACTCTAACAGCTATTCCCAATCACCGCGGCGCGGCTCTACGCCTGCCGCATCAAATTCGCGTGAACCGTCGATCTCGACACGGCCCATTAATCGCCTTATCAACCGGTCCCCTGCCTCGGACACAATGAGCCAGCACCCTCATGACGCGAACACCGCAACTAAAGCCGATCTCATGGCGGCGCCAGTTTTCAACATCGTAGGTCTGCTCGGCGAACCCATCCTTTCTCCAATCCAAGCCCTCGGCTGAACCTGCCCGGTTTAGCCGGTTTAGATAGCGTTGCACCCATTCTAACGCAGCCATGCGAAATTTCGTCATCTTTATTATGGTTGCTTAGGTCCGGTCGGCACGTCTCCGGAAGCGGGGCTAAATATGCCCGCATCATCCTGCCGCCCGCCGCGATGGCGCTCGAGCTCGTGAGCATAGCGGCGAAGAGCATAGGCCTCGCTCAAATAACCGATGATCCGGCGATCCTTGGCATTGTCGACAACCGGAAGGGTCTCCTGCGCCGCCTGGCTGAACCGATCGAGCGCGGTGCGCAGATCGTCGCTCGGCAGAAGGAACGGTGCCGGCTGCGAGACCAGCTCCCCCACGGTCTTGCTTGCCTCCGTATGGTTCACCACGCTGGCGTCGCCGGGATCGATGATGCCGCAGAACCCGCCGCGGCCGTCGACGACGAAAACCTGCCTGCTGCTGCCGGCCGGAAAGCGCTGGCGCAACCCCTCAACGGGCAGCTCGGCTGCGATAACCGCGGGGTCACGGCGCATCATCGGCCCGACCAGCAGCTCGTTGATCCAGCCCACGTCCTCGGGGCTGCGTATGCTCAGGCCGCGCAAGTGGAAGCGCCATGTCGCGAAAGAATAGCCGAACCAATGACGCACCGCGATCGCCGCGGTAACGACCCCGACCATGACGCCGATCATCGCTGCAAAATCGCCGGTCGTCTCGAGCACGATCATGATCATCGTGATCGGCGCCCCGACGATCGCGGCGGCCACCGCCCCCATGCCGACCATAGCATAGACCAACGGATCCGCGCCGAGCTGCGGGTCAAGCCGCGCCAATCCCGCGCCGACGAAGCTGCCAAAGAGACTTCCGAGGAACAGCGAGGTGCTGAACAGGCCGCCGCGAAACCCGGAGCCGATCGATACAGCCGAAGCGACGATCTTGGCAACGATCAGCCCGGCGAGAAAGGGCAGATCGAAGCCGGAGTGCAATACCCGCATGATGCCGCCGTGCCCGCTGCCGAGAATTTGCGGAAACGGCAAGGCAATGGACC
>Ga0209040_10000589_pt1 | contig 28073 bp, 29 predicted proteins | sample BogFormECP12_OM3_FD_188240 | JGI IMG/M metagenome (GOLD analysis project Ga0209040, IMG submission 188240) | Bog forest soil microbial communities from Calvert Island, British Columbia, Canada - ECP12_OM3 (SPAdes) (version 2) | ecosystem: Environmental > Aquatic > Freshwater > Wetlands > Bog ... | reverse complement strand
TTGATGACACTGCTGCAGTATCAACGGGAATCATTGGTGCGCAAGGTTATCGGCGTCGATGACACAGCGGCCCGCCGATCTCCGGTGAACAGCGGGACCACCCTCTTGTGGCTTATCCGTCACCTGGCTTTTGCGGAGCGCCTGTGGATCATTCATCGATTCGCCGGCGGGCAGCAACCGCCGCCTGGGCCCGCGGCATCGCACGACACTGTCGATGCCGCGCTGGCCGCATATCGCCAGACCTGGACCGATGTCGATGCCATCATCGCTGCAACCCCCACCCTCGACCAGGTCAGCGTCATCGCCGACGGCAGCGGCCATCCCACGCTGCGTTGGGTCCTGGCGCACCTGCTCGAGGAAACCGCCCGCCATGCCGGCCACGCCGACATCCTCCGCGAACTCATCGACGGTGTGACCGGCCGTTAGCAGCTGCTGAAGCTAGTGCTCGGTCACGGCCGCGGCGTCAAAGCTGCGCCAGCCGTGGCGCAGATCCCTTGGCCCGCAACGTCGCTCCGGCCTCCCTGGTCAGCTCCCGCGCGCTGCCGAGCAGTCCATCCAAGATCAGTGACCGCTTGACGTGGTGGTGCAACGGGTGTTCGGCGGTGAAACCGATCCCGCCAAGTACCTGTTGGCAGTGCCGCGCGGTGGTCAGCGCCGCTTGGCCGGCCGCCGCCTTGGCCAGCAAGCAGGCTAGCTCGTCCTGTTCTTCAGACACATCAGTGGCGGCGTGCAGCGTCGCCTCGGCGCCTTCGATCGCGACCAGCGTCTCGGCCAGCCGGTGCCGGACCGCCTGGAACGAGCCGATGCGCCGGCCGAATTGAACGCGGTCCATGGCATGCTGGCGCGCTAGTGAAAGCATGGCGCGGCTGGTGCCCACCAGCCACCAGCCAGCCGCTCGCCGTCCCGCGGCCAGCGCGGCCAGCGGGAGTGGATCTCCTTCTCGCACAGGGTGTATCGGCAGCTCGCCGTCGAGCGCCGAACCGAAACCATCGCTGCGCTCCCAGACTACCCGGGAGCCGCCCGCGAACGGCAGCGGCGTGGTGCCGCCCGGCGGACGCCCCGCCGCGCGCAGCACGACGTCGTTGAGCACGGAAGCGTGCGCGCCGGTCTCGCCGAGCAGCCGGAACACCAACGGAATTGCGAAATCCGGGATTTCGTCGAGCATGTCCAGCCAGCCGAGGTCGGCCAGGGCGGCATCGAGCTTGGCGCCTGAGGCCGTCGAAGGATCGGTCATCGTGGTGCGCAGCGAATCGTCCAGCATCTGCAGTGCCTCGGGATCCATGGCTCACTCCTTCCCGAGGTCGAGCAGCCGGCGCGCGATGATGTTTCGCTGAATCTCGGCGGTACCTCCATAGATTGTCGCCGCGCGCGAGTACAGGTACTCGGAGCGCCAAGGTGTGTCTTCGAGCTCGAGCGTCCCGGGCAGCAGGTCGCGGACTGTGTCGTATAGCCGTTGCTCAGCGCTGGCCAGCAGCACCTTGTCAATAGAGGTATCCGGCCCGAGCCGGGCTCCGTCGCGTAACCGGTGCTGGGTGATCCGGGACCGGCAGCGCAGCGTGTGGAGCCCGAGATAGGCTGCGCCGAGCTCGAATTCGTCGTGACCGTCGGAACTCGCTGAAGTCTCTTTGATGAGTTCGTCGAATCGCGCATAGAGGTAAGCGATCCGCTGCCAAAAGCAAGTGGAGCGCTCATAGGGCAGCAGGTCCATCGCGAGCCGCCAGCCGTCCCCCGGCCGGCCGAGCATCCGGCTCGACGGGATCACCACGTCGTCGTAGTACACCTCACAGAATTCGTCGACTCCGTGCATCGTGCGTAGCGGCCGGATGGTGATGCCCGGCGCGTCAAGATCGACGAAGAACGCGGTGATCCCGTCGTGGCCGGGTGCGGTGCGGGTGAGCAGGACGCATCGCGTGGAAAACTGCGCGAAGCTGGTCCAGACCTTCTGCCCGTTGACGATCCAGTTGTCCCCCTGCGGGGTCGCGCGGGTGGTCAACGACGCCAAGTCGCTGCCCGATCCCGGTTCGGAAAAGCCCTGACACCACTGCTCACGGCCGCTGAGCAGCCGCGGCACCATTTCCGCTGCGAGTTCGGCTGGGGCGTAATCGATCATCGTGGGCGCGAGCACCTCGAGCATCGAAAACGGGCCGGGTTCGGCGAGACGACGACCGACCACCTCCTCGCCGACGATCGCGCGAAGCACCGCGGGCCCGCCCAACCCGCCGACCTCTTTCGCCCAGCCGTACCGCATCCAATCGGCGTCATACAGCGCCCGGCTCACCCGGGCGAATTGCTGCATGTGGCCGTGCAGCGAGTGGTCGGGCCCGGGGGTCAGGTCGTGCTCATCGAGCCACGCGCGCAGACCCGACCGGAACTCGTCGACGTTCACGGGCTGGGCCGCCCGATGGCGTGCGGGCGCCCGGAGTCGTGCACGCCGCTGCGGCGAATGAACGTCATGGCCCGTGTCTTCAGCCGCCAGCCGTCGGGGGTGCGGGCGTAGGTGTCGCGGTAGTAGCCGATCCGCATGTCATGGGTGGCGTGGTCGATGAAGCACAACGGCTGGGTGCCACTGGCGGTATCGCCGTCGATGTCCACGAGCGCGGTCCCGGTGAGAAACAAGCCCTTTGGCGCGGCGGCCACCAACTCCGGGAACTTGTCCAGGCGGTAGGTGTCCCCGAAGGCGCTATAGGTTCCGTCGGGTGTGAAGACGCCGACCAGCCCGTCGATGTCTTCCTGGGTGATGGTGACGGCGTAGCGCGCGAGCAGCTGCTGGATCTCGACCAGGTCGTCAGTTCTGGTGGGCTGATTTGTCGACATAGACCTTGCCGCCTTTCATGACAAAGCTGACGCTCTGAGTAACCGTAATGTCTTCCAACGGGTTTCCCGGAACGGCGATAATATCGGCGAGCTGGCCTTGCGCCAGCCGTCCCCGGTCCGTGGAATTGATGAGCTCGGCGGCCGTCACCGTGGCCGCCCGCAGCACCGCCAATGGCGGCAGGCCCCAATCCACGAGGGTGACAAGCTCGTCGGCGTTCTTGCCGTGCGGTATCGCCGGCGCGTCGGTGCCGACCGCGATCTTCACCCCGGCCTCGTAGGCGGCCAGTATCGAGGTGCGCGACTTCGGGAACATCTCGGCGGCCTTGGCCTGCAGCTCGGGTGGAGCGTGCGAGACGTCCATCCCCTCAGCCAGGCGCCGCGTGGACACCAGGAATGTGCCGTGCTCGACCATCACCGCGATCGCCTCGTCGTCGATCAGGAAGCCGTGCTCGATGCAGTCGATACCGGCCGCGACCGCATGCTTCACCGCGTCGGCGCCGTGCGTGTGCGCCGCGACGCGCAGCCCACGCCGGTGCGCCTCGTCGACGATCGCGCGCAGCTCCTCATCCGAATAGTGTTGTGCACCAGGCGGTCCCGTCAGCGACATCACCCCGCCCGAGCAGCAGACCTTGATCAGCTCGGCACCGTGCTTGATCTGGTAACGCACCGCCTTGCGGATCTCGTCGATCCCGTTGGCGATGCCTTCCTCGACCGTCAACTCCAGCACATGCGGTGCGAAGGCGGCGAACATGGTCGGATCCAGATGCCCCCCGGTCGGAGTGATTGCGTGCCCGGCCGGCACCACCCGGGGCCCGTCGACCCAGCCGGCGTCGATGGCCTTGCCCAGCGCGACATCGAGCAGATAGCCGCCGGTTTTCACGAACAGCCCGAGGTTGCGCACTGTGGTGAATCCGGCGCGCAGCGTGCGGCGGGCATTGCCAACAGCGCGCAACACCCGCGTCGGTGGATCGTCCTGGACCTGCGACAGCCCCGGCTTCTCGCCGCGCCCACCCATCAGGAGGTTGACCTCCATGTCCATCAGCCCGGGCAGCAGGATTTGGTCGCCGAGGTCGATCACCTCGCCTTGGATTGATGGCGGGTTGCCGTCACCGACACCGACGATCCGGTCACCATCGATCTGCAGGACGCCAGGGCGGGCGATCTCGCCGGCGTCGACATCGAGCAGCCCGGCGGCCTTGAGCGTCAGCACCTTTCAGATCACCGGCTCCCGGATCAGCTCAACCCAGGCCGCACCGCTGTCGGGGACGCGTGGCTGCTTCCACGCCTCTATGGGAAACGACACCATGACCAGCGACTGCATCAGGTGCATGAGTGTGCGTGCGTCCTCGGGCAGATCGTCCAGCGGGTACGTGTCGCAGTAGGCGATCACGTCGTTCAGGCGGGGGAACGCGACGTCGTAGAACGCCTGCATCTCGGGCATCGTGGAGGCCAGCCGCTTCGCGTAGCGCTCGGGTTCGGTGGCCAGGTCCCAATCCAAATAGGGCTCCAGGTCGGCGAATTCAGACGGTAGCGCCATTGTTCTGGTACTCCTTCACGTAATCACCGGTCACCTTGTGCAGATGGCGGAGCAGGATTTCCTGATCGCACAGCGGGAAGTCCTTGACGACCCGGGTGCCGATCATGGTCTGCGTCGCTTCCAGGGTGTTGGCGTCCTGAAGCGCGTACTCCTTGAACGTCACCGCGGCCAACTCATGGGCCAACCGCTCCCGCGCGTTTCTCGGCGGAACGAAATACAGTGTGCACTCGAAGATGTGCTTGTCCACGGCGGTCGGCCAGTAGTGATAGGTCAGGTACCAGCCGGGCTCCCAGATCAGCAGCATGAAGTTCGGGTAGAAGTGCCACGAGTCGATGCCCCACTGCGGAATCTTTTTCGGGTTGACCCCTGGGGGCAGCTGGTCGAGCTTCTCGATGACCTCTGGTTTGTCCCACGGGCCGAACAGCCCGCTGCGCAACACCTGATCCATGGGCTTCACCATGGACAGGTCCGCGGGCGGCGCCTGACCACCCCAGGTCGAGATCATCCCGTGCGGGCTCGCCAGCTCGTAGTACAGCGCCTCGAAGCCGTACTTGATGATCTTGGCGGCTTCTTCCTTGGTGTACTGGCCCTGATGGAGCACCGGCGCGTGGTAGAACTCGGCGAACGCGTCGATGAACAGCTTCCAGTTGCTGCCGACCTCGGCCCGGTAGGAGTAGGACTCGGTCATCTCGTGGAATGGGTAGCCCTCGATGCCCTTGGCCAGTGGTCCCAGGTAGTCGGCGAGCGGCTTCGCGTTTTGGTCGAAGTTGATGAAGATGAACCCTTCCCACAACTCGCAGCGCACCGGAACCAGTCCGAACTTGCTCTTGTCGACGTCGAAGAACTCATCCTCCTGCTGGATGAAGGTCAAGTCGCCGTCGAGGCTGTAGCGCCACGCGTGGTACTTGCAGGTGAACTGCCGGCAGGTGCCTGAGGTCTCCTCGTGCGGATAGTCGTTCCACACCAGCTTGTTTCCGCGGTGGCGGCAAACATTGTGATAGGCCTTGATCGACCCGTCCTTGGTCTTGACGACGATCACCGACATACCCTTGCCCGCCGACGGCAGCTCCTTGGTGAAATAGCTGCCGGTCCGCGGCAGTCGCTCGACTCGACCGACGTTGAGCCACGTCTTCTTGAAGACCGCATCGCGTTCGGCTTCGAAGAATGCCGGATCGATCGAATCGGTGTAATCGACTGGTGCGGTTCCCAGTTCGGGATAGTTCTCCGTCCAGCTTCCCGCCGCTGGTTTTGCGAAATGCGGCACGGCTCTACCTCTCTTGTTGGTCTTGTTCGAGCTGTACGCCAAAAGTGTTGAAGGCCATGGCCAGCATGGTGTAGCAGCCGACCGTGAAGATGTAGTCCATTCGCTGGCGGTCATCGAGGCGCTCGCCGAGCGTCGCCCAGGTCTGGTCGGACAACTGGGATTTCTCGTCGAGTTCGTCGACCCCGGCGAGCACCGCGCGCTCGAACTCGTCGGCGGCCCAGCCATCAGGGCCCCGGCGGACCGCGGCGATCTCGTCGTCGGTAAGACCCTCCCGTTTGGCCAGGGACACGTGATGGCTCCACTCGTAGGCGCAGTCGCGGCGATGCGCTACCCGCAGGATGGCGAGTTCGCGGATGCGTGGCGGCAGCGTGGACGAATATAGGAGGTGGACGTTGAACCGGAGAAATGCCTTCGTCAGCGCGGGGTGATTGACGAACGTGGCAAGTGCGTTGGAGGCGCCCTGCGGGTTACGGCGTTCCGCTGGCAGCATGGCGGCCAGCGCCTGATCGACAGCCTCGTCCCACCTGTCGGCGGGCAGCGGCTGCAGGCGCGTCACCGCAGTCTCCTCTCGAGCTTCCTCTCGTTACGAGAGAATCAGATTCTCATTTCTAACCAATAGACTTGCACGATTCGGTCGTTCGGTCAATGCTGGCGCTTGCCGGCGAACGCCGGCAACGACGATTCCTTCGCGGCGTTGTCGCTGGGAGGGGGGCAAGTTGACCGTTTCTCGAGCACCCGGGGCGGCCGTGTGGAGTCCGCACGGCTAGCCTGGATGTTGATTCTCGCTTCGCGAGAAGATAGTTTTCAACACTAGAGAGCTTGGAGGCAGGCGGCTCGCCGATGCCCGCTCGGTGGCCGTGCGTCCGATCTTCGAGGGACACTCGACGGGCTTACTGGAGAGGGGTACGGCCATGAACAAAGAAGACATGATCCTGATCAGCGTCGACGACCACATTGTCGAACCACCGAACATGTTCAAGGACCACCTGTCGAAGAAGTACCTGGAGGACGCGCCGCGGCTGGTGCACAACCCCGACGGCTCCGACATGTGGAAGTTCCGGGACACCGTCATCCCGAACGTGGCGCTCAACGCGGTTGCCGGCCGGCCCAAGGAGGAATACGGGCTGGAGCCACAGGGTCTGGATGAGATCCGGCCGGGTTGCTACAACGTCGACGAACGCGTCAAGGACATGAACGCCGGCGGCATCCTGGGCTCGATTTGCTTCCCGTCCTTTCCGGGCTTTGCCGGGCGCCTGTTCGCCACCGAAGACCCTGAGTTCTCGTTAGCCCTGGTGCAGGCGTACAACGACTGGCACATCGAGGAGTGGTGCGGCGCGTACCCGGCGCGGTTCATCCCGATGGCGATACCGGTGATCTGGGATGCCGAGTTGTGCGCCGAGGAGGTGCGGCGGGTTTCGAAGAAGGGTGTACACGCGCTTACTTTCACCGAGAACCCGGCCGCGATGGGCTACCCTAGCTTCCACAGCGAGTACTGGAACCCGCTGTTTGAAGCCTTGTGCGATACCAACACCGTGATGAATATCCATATTGGATCCTCGGGACGGCTCGCGATCACGGCGCCGGACGCGCCGATGGACGTGATGATCACGTTGCAGCCGATGAACATCGTGCAGGCCGCCGCGGACCTGCTGTGGTCCCGGCCCATCAAGGAATATCCGGACCTGAAGGTCGCCCTCTCGGAGGGCGGGACCGGGTGGATCCCGTACTTCCTGGAGCGGGCCGACCGGACGTATGAAATGCACTCGACGTGGACGCACCAGAACTTCGGCGACAAGCTGCCGTCCGACGTGTTCCGCGATCACTTCCTGACGTGTTTCATCAGTGACAAGGTGGGCGTCCAGCTGCGCAACATGATCGGTATCGACAACATCTGCTGGGAGGCCGACTACCCGCACAGTGACTCGATGTGGCCGGGCGCCCCGGAGGAGCTGTGGGACGTCCTGTCGGTGAACAACGTGCCGGACGACGAAATCACGAAGATGACCCACGAGAACGCAATGCGTTGGTACTCGTTCGACCCGTTCACCCACATCACTCGGGAGCAGGCGACGGTCGGCGCGCTGCGCAAGGCCGCTGAGGGGCACGACGTGTCCATTCGAGCGCTCAGCCACCACAAAGACACCAGGTCGGGTTCGTCGTTCGCAGACTTTGCGGCCAACGCGAAAGAACTCACCGGCAACAGAGACTGAGGCGCCACCGGTGCCCGGCGAGCAGACGCAGAATGGCATTTTTTGGGCGGCAATCGTGCGATTCTGCGTCTGCTCGCGCTGAAAGGAGAGCGACCCGTGCCCGGCGGTGGAATGAATTTCGAGCTGACTGACGACCAGGAGTTGATCCGCAAGTCGGTCGCCGAGTTAGCGCGCAAGTTCGACGACCACTACTGGATGGAAAAAGACCAGGCGCACGAGTTTCCGACCGAGTTCTACCGCGCCATAGCCGATGGCGGCTGGCTGGGTATGACGATTCCGACCGAGTACGGCGGCCATGGCCTGGGAATCACCGAAGCCACCCTGTTGCTGGAGGAGGTCGCCAAATCCGGCGGCGGTATGAACGCCGCCAGCTCGATCCACCTGTCGATCTTCGGGATGCAACCGGTGGTGGTGCACGGATCCGAGGAGCTCAAGGCGCGCACGTTGCCCCCTGTCGCGACCGGCGAAGTGCATGTCTGTTTCGGGGTGACCGAACCTGGTGCCGGGCTCGACACGTCACGCATCACCACATTCGCCAAACGCGACGGGGATCGCTACATCGTCAACGGCCGCAAGGTGTGGATCTCCAAAGCGATGGAGTCGGACAAGATCCTGCTGCTGACCCGGACCCAGGCGTACGACGAAGTCGCCAAAAAGACCGACGGGATGACGCTGTTCCTCACCGATCTGGACCGCAGCCGCGTCGACGTCCGCCCGATCCGCAAGATGGGTCGCAACGCCGTCAGCTCCAACGAGTTGTTCATCGACAACCTGGAGGTGCCGGTCGAGGATCGAGTTGGCGAGGAAGGCAAGGGTTTTCGATACATCCTGGACGGCCTGAACCCGGAACGCATGCTGATCGCCGCCGAGGCGCTCGGCATCGGCAGGGTGGCGCTGGACAAGGCGGTGAAGTACGCCAACGAACGCGAGGTCTTTGGCCGGCCGATCGGCATGAACCAGGGCATCCAGTTTCCGCTCGCGGACTCGCTGGCCCGGCTGGACGCCGCCGAGCTGATGTTGCGCAAGGCCACCTGGCTCTACGACAACGGCAAACCCTGTGGGCGCGAAGCAAATACCGCCAAATACCTGTGCGCCGATGCCGGCTTTACCGCCGCCGACCGGGCATTGCAAACCCACGGCGGCATGGGCTACTCGGAGGAGTACCACGTCGCGCGCTATTTCCGTGAGGCCCGGCTGATGAAGATCGCACCGATCAGCCAGGAGATGATCCTGAACTTCCTTGGCGTCCACGCCCTCAAACTGCCGAGGAGCTACTGATGGCCAATCCGCAGTTCGACCTCAACTGATCGTGACCGAAGGGCCCGTGCTGCTGTCAGATGACAGCGATGGGGTGCGGACGCTCACGCTCAACCGTCCGCACCGGAAGAACGCGATCAACCCGGAGCTGTGGAGCGCCTTGTGGGATGCGCTTAACGAGGCCGGTCGTGACCGGGGTGTGCGCGCGCTCGTGATCACCGGCTCCGGCGGGAGTTTTTGCTCCGGTGCCGACATCTCGGTTCGCGATGACATTCATCCGAAGTACAAGCTGCAGCGCTTGACTGATGTGGCGCTGGCGCTGCACGAGCTTCCGATTCCGACGGTCGCCAAAGTGACCGGGGCCGCTGTCGGTGCCGGATGGAACCTAGCGCTGGGTTGCGATTTGGTGGTCGCTACGCCCGAATCGACGTTCTCCCAGATCTTTTCCAAGCGGGGTCTGTCAATCGACCTCGTCGGCTCCTGGCTGTTGCCGAAACTCGTTGGCTTGCAACAGGCGAAGCGGCTCACGCTGCTGGCCGAAACTATTGACGCCGCGCAAGCCCACGCGCTGAACCTGGTGACGTGGGTGGTGCCGGCCGCGGAGATCGACGCCTTCGTCAAGGACGTTACCGATCGGCTGGTAGCCGGCCCGCCCATCGCGCTGGCCCAGACCAAGGCACTATTGAACGAGGGCGCCGACCGCACACTACGCGACGCGCTGGCCAACGAGGCCCGCGCGCAGGTCGTCAATTTCGCGACCGCAGATGCCCGGGCCGCGTATGCTGCCTTCGCGCAGCGGCGGGAGCCGTCGTTTACTGGTCGGTGGGCTTTATCGGGATCCAAGGACTCATCCAAGGACACGGAGAATTCGGAGTAGATGTATGCGTGAGACAGTCATCGTCGAGGCCGTGCGCACACCGGTCGGGAAGCGCAACGGGGGGTTATCCGGCATGCACGCCGCCGACCTTTCCGCAGTCGTCCTCAATGAACTGCTGGATCGCACCGGTATCGGTCCGGAGGTTGTCGACGACGTGATCTGGGGCTGCGTGTCCCAGGTCGGCGACCAGTCCAGCAACATCGGGCGCTACGCGGTGCTGGCCGCCGGCTGGCCCGAGAGCATCCCGGGTACCACCGTCAATCGAGCATGCGGTTCCAGCCAGCAGGCCCTCGACTTCGCGGTGCAGGCGGTGATGTCAGGCCAGCAAGATGTCGTCGTGGCCGGCGGCGTCGAGGTCATGAGCCGCGTTCCGCTCGGTGCGGCCAGGGCAACCGGGATGCCCTACGGTCCGAAAGTCCTTGCCCGCTACGATAATTTCTCCTTCAACCAGGGTCTGTCGGCGGAGATGATCGCCAAGAAGTGGGGATTGTCCCGCGGCCAGCTCGACGAATACTCGGTGCAGTCCCACGAGCGGGCCGCCGCGGCCCAGGACACCGGCGCCTTCACCGACCAGATCGTCCCGGTGTTCACCGACGACGGAGCCCAAGAAAGCATCGTCACGGCTGACGAGGGCGTGCGCCGCGGGACCAGCGTCGAGAAGCTGGCCGCGCTCAAGCCCGCGTTCGTTGACGACGGTCTAATCCATGCGGGCAATTCCTCGCAAATCTCCGACGGCGCGGCCGCGCTGCTGGTGACTTCGTCGGAGATGGCGGTCGGGCTGGGGCTGACGCCCATGGTGCGGTATCGCGCCGGGGCGGTCACGGGGGCGGATCCGGTGCTGATGCTCACCGGACCGATTCCGGCGACCGAGAAAGTGCTGAGCAAGGCCGGGATCCCGCTGTCGGAAGTCGGTGCCTTCGAGGTGAACGAAGCCTTTGCGCCGGTGCCGCTGGCCTGGATCGCCGAGACCGGCGCCGATCCGCGTCGGGTTAACCCGCTTGGCGGCGCGATCGCGCTAGGCCACCCGCTGGGTGCGTCCGGTGCGGTGCTGATGACGCGCATGGTGCATCACATGCGCGATAACGGGATTCGTTACGGGCTGCAGACCATGTGCGAAGGTGGCGGCACTGCCAACGCCACCGTGGTCGAGCTCGTCAGCTAGCGCGCCGGCGAAAAGGTCTCACGTGAGACTCTTGTCACAGCGCCCAAACCAACCTACTGTGTGTTCATTAGGTTGGTTCGGCCCGACCAATCGATGAGGAGTCTGGTGCCCGAAGCACGGCGATACGACACGTTGCTCGCCAAGGGTGAGGACCGCAAGCAGCGGATCCTCGCGGTCGCGCAGCGCCTCCTGACGCGCAACGGCTGGCGCAACACGACACTCGCCCAGATCGCCGGCGAAGCCGGGGTCACCCCCGCGGGACTGCTGCACCACTTCGAATCCAAGGAGCAACTGCTCCACGCGGTGCTGGACGCGCGTGACCTCGATGACGACTCCCATGCCGACCGGTCCGGCGATCTTCTCGCCCAGATCGCTCAGGTCGCCGATCGCTTCAACCGGGCACCCGAACTGGTGGGCACGTTCACCGTGCTGTTGGTCGAAAACATCCTTCCCGACGCTCCGCTGCACGACCGCATGCTGGCCAGGCATCGAGACGCGGTCGACATCGTCGCCGAGCTCATCCGCCGTGGTCAGGCGGACGGTCGGTATCGCACGGACATAGACCCCGCCGTTAAGGCAGTAGAAATTCTCGCCTTCGTCCACGGAATGGAAACCACATGGTTGCTCGATCCTTCGATACCACTGACCGAGGTGTTCAAACAGTACGCGGAGACACTGGCCCGGGACTTCACGCTGCCGAAGAAGACGTGAGATACCGGCTCCACGTCGTCGCCGCCACCGTCGTTGACGTGGTGACGTTCGCCGGCGGTTGGCTCTTCGACCGGGCGATGGCGGGATGGGACGTCACCGTGCTCCTCCCAGACCATCGAGCCGACCATTCTGACGATCGGCCACTGCAGATCCTCGGAGCTCAGATACTCGACCTCGAAGACGCCCTGGCATCGGTTGAAAGCCGTCCCCGGCCCCAGGCCCTGGCGGCCGCGGCGGATCTGTTCGGATGCGACGCGCGGGTACGGCAAGGAGTTTTGCAGGCCCTCGATCACGGCGTCACAGAGGTCACGCTGTGGGGGGAGACCTGGCCCGCCGAGCTCGATGACAGCGTTGGCCTGGTACAACATCGGCTGAGCATGGCCGCCCAGACCTTCAAGGCTCAGGCGCTGGCCGCCGCCTTGAATGCCGGGAGGGCGCCCCAGAACTCGATCGGTCAGACCGAAACCTTCCGACGCGGGCTGCAGGCGTGCCCGTCGGTGGCCGCGGATCTGGTCCCTGCCAGCTAAATTACGGGCCCCGCACCGAGGTGCCTCGGGACAAGGCGCGCCGTTGACGACGCACAGGTCCTGTGGAAATGTAATACTCATCTCTGAGAGGCGCGTTCTCACTAACCGAGATTCGAACGGAGCAAGCGATGGTGAACGAGTTCGCCGAGATGGATTTCTTCCGCGACCGCCGGCTCGTCGAGGACCCGTACCCCTACTACGAGGCGCTTCGGCAGCAGTGCCCCGTCACCCGCGAAGACCACCACGGCGTGACCATGGTGACCGGTTGGGATGAGGCCTGCGCCGTGCTGAACGATGCCGAGACGTTCTCCTCGTGCATCTCGGTGACCGGCCCCTTCCCCGGCTTTCCGGTACCGATCGAGGGTGACGACATCACCGACCTGATCGAGCAACACCGCGACGAGCTGCCGTTCAGCGACCAGCTGCCCACCCTCGACCCGCCGACTCACACCGATCACCGCGCGCTGCTGATGCGGCTGATCACCCCGAAGCGCCTCAAGGAGAACGAGGACGCCATGTGGGTGCTCGCCGATCAGGCGCTCAACGGTTTTCTGGCTCCGGGCGAGGGCGAGTTCATCAGGGGCTTCGCGGGCCCCTTCACGCTGCTGGTCATCGCCGACCTGCTGGGCGTGCCCGAGGAAGACCGCGGTCAGTTCGTCAAAAACATCCGGCAACATTCGGGCGGCGGCGTCGGGGGCACCGGCAAGGAAGCGTTGGCGCACAGTCCGCTGGAATTCCTGTACGGGACCTTCGCCGACTATGTCCGGGCCCGCCGCCGCGAACCCCGCGACGATGTGCTGACAGGTCTGGCCACCGCGACGTTCCCCGACGGCTCCACCCCCGACGTCGAAGACGTGGCCCGCGTCGCGAGCAATGTCTTCTCGGCCGGCCAGGAAACCACCGTGCGGTTGCTGGGTGCGGCGTTGCAGACCATCGGGGAGCGCCCGGACATCCAGGCGCAGTTGCGTAAGGACCGCAGCCTGATCCCGAACTTCATCGAAGAGGCGCTGCGCATCGAGAGTCCGGTCAAGGGGGACTTCCGGTTGAACCGAGTGCCCGTCAACGTCGGTGGTGTCGACCTGCCCGCGGGCACCACCGTGATGGTTGTGCAGGCGGCAGCCAACCGTGATCCGCGCCGGTTCGAAGACCCCACCACCTTCGATCCGGCTCGCAAGAACGCCCGGCAGCATATCTCGTTCGGGCGCGGGATCCACAGCTGCCCGGGCGCACCGCTGGCGCGCGCCGAAACCCGGGTGGCGATCGAGCGGCTGCTGGACCGGACGTCTGACATCAGGATCAACGAGCGCGTGCATGGTCCGGCGAATGACCGCCGGTACCAATATGTTCCGACTTACATCTTGCGCGGCCTGACCGAGTTGCACCTGGAGTTCACGCCCGCATGAGAGTCTCGGTTGACGACCAGTGCTGTCGCGGTCATGGCGTGTGCGTCACGCTGTGTCCGGAAGTCTTCAGCCTGACCGAAGACGGGTACTCGGTGGCCATAACATCCGATGTGCCAACGGAATTCGAGGAGGCCACCCGGGAGGCCATCGAATGCTGCCCCGAGCAGGCGATCAGCGAGACCTGACGGGGTTGTCTGCTCGCGGCACTAACTCACCCGCTCACACTTCGCTGGTTGCGCTCTGAGGGTGGATGACGATCTTGGCGTGGGCTTCGGGATTACTGAGGGCTCCGAAGGCGGCATCGACCCCAGCGAGCCCCACGGTTCCGGTCACCAGCGCGGCGGCATCGAGTTTGCCCTCGGCGAGCAGGTACAAGGTGTCGCGGAATTCCAGTGGCGTGTAACCGAACACGAAACGCAAGTCAATTTCCTTGCTGATCGCCACCGTGGGCCTGAGATGGTCGGTGCCCATGCATACGCCGGCAACGACGATCCTTGAATTGAACGGCGCCGCAACGAGAATCGAATCGATAACTCCCGGCACGCCGACGCATTCGAAGACCACCGGTCGTTTCGGCGCTGCCGCGCCGAGCTTGTCCGCGATGCGGTAGATGTGATTCCAGCCCGGCAGTTTGCGCAGCTTCTCCATAGCACTGACGCCCAGTTCGACGAGTTCGGGCGCTGAAGTAATGACGCCCTTGCGGGTGCCCGCGGAGTCGTAGGGTGAGTCCTGGGCCGGGTCGACTACGATGTGCGCACCACAACGTTGGGCCAGCGCGCGTCGTCCCGGCGAGAAGTCGCTGGCGACAATCGTTTCCACACCTTTGGCCTTGAGGTGGCAGATGACGGCAAGGCCGACCGGGCCGCATCCGACCACTACAGCCACGTCACGCTTGGTGATGTCGCTACGCTGCACGGCATGTAACGCGACAGCCATCGGCTCGGTCAACGCGGCAATGCTGGAATCCAGACCGTTGGGCACGACGAAACTCATGGCCGCCTCCGCGAGCACCTGTTCGGCGTACGCTCCGGGAGCCAGCGGAGACAGCCCCGTGAGGTGGACCCCCTGGTGGGCCCGCAGCAGCGGGAAAGACACAACCGAGGCGCCGACTTTGAACTGCTTGGCGGCGCCGCGTCCACGTTCGACGACTTGCCCGCAGAACTCGTGGCCGAACACGACCGGAGTATCGCTGGCGACGGAGTGCTCATAGCCCACGGCGTTCATCGCGTCGGCCAACTCGTCGGCGTGGTCCTTGGCGTGCAGATCCGACCCGCAGATACCGCAACGGAGCACGTCGAGTACCAGCTGTCCTGCGGCCGGTCGCGGCGAGGGCAGATCAACGACCGAGAACTCGCCGTGCAGACAGCTCACCGCCCTCATCGGTGACCCCCGTCGACCCGATATGCGGTCATCTTGGCGGTGCGTGATGCCGTGTTCATCGGTGCTTCCTTTCCTCGACGGCTCGATCTGCTGGGCATACCCTGAACATCCGTGCCTGCGGACATTCTCCTAGTACGTCACCACAATCTCGTCCCCAGTGCCGAACAGACGCAAAAGCCCCCAAATCCTGAGCGATTTAGGTGCTTTTGCGTCTGCTCGCCGTGACTGCTACTCCTTGATCGAGATCGCCTGCCGTGGGCATTGACGGACGGCATCGCGCACTTGGGATTCGTTCTCCGGCGTGACTTCTGGCTGCAGGACGGTCAGCATGTCGTCGTCCCCGAGGTGGAAGACCTCCGGGATGATGCCCATGCAGACCCCGTTGCTTTCGCACAGATCCCAATCCACTTCGATTCTCATCGCAGCACCTTCACCGGTACGTTCTTCCAGCCCATGACGTTTTGCATCTGGACGCGGTTGCAGCCCGCCCAGTCCACCTCAAAGCGTGGCATGAAGTCGAGCAGTTTCTCCAGCGCGATCGCGCTCTCCATGCGGGCCAACGCTGCGCCGAGGCAGCTGTGGATCCCGTAGCCGAATCCCATGTTTTGCGCCTCGGACCGGTCGCGATCGACGTCGAATTTGTCGGGATCGGTCCTGGCGTCTGGGTCGCGGTTGGCCGCTCCGTTGATGAGGAAGATCGGTTTTCCGGCCGGAATCGTGACACCGTGCAGGTGAACGTCTTTCATCGAGCGGCGGACCTGATATTGGGACGGCGCCTCATAGCGCAGGAGCTCTTCGACCGCGGCCGGAATCTTGCTTCGGTCGTCGAGCAGCTTTTGCCACTGCTCGGGATTGCGGCCGAACACCACCGGAGCATTACCGACGAGCTTGGTGACGGTCTCGGCGCCGGCACCACCCAATAATGTTGCAAAACCAGCGATTTCGATATCGTCAAGCTTCGTCGTTTCCCCGTCCTCGCGTTCGATCTCGGCTTCGATCAGCTTGCTGAACAGGTCGTCACGCGGCTCCTCGCGCCGTTGCTTCAGCAGCTCGTAGTAGAGCATCGCGGTGTTGATGTTGGCTTGCATGCCCTGTTCGCCGACTTCGACCTGCCCGGGCCTGCGAGTCAGCGACTCGTCGATCCAGTGGCGTATCTGCTGCGCGTGCTCCTCCGGTACGCCCAACATGGTCGTGATCACCTCGACCGGGAACGGACCGGAGAAATTCTGCACCGCGTCGAACCGGTCGGGATCGGCCGCGTTGAGGTACTTGTCGATCTTCGCGATGACCATCTGCCTCTGGGACTGGATGGCGCGCGGTGTGAAGACCTTGTTGAGCAGGCTGCGCATGTGGCGATGATCGGGAGGGTCCATAAAGATGATCGACTGCGGCGGCCGTTGCCCGGATCGCACCATCGACAGGTCAATGCCGTAGGCCGACGAATACGTTTCGAAGTCCTTCAGCCCCGCAGCCACATCCGCGTGACGAGTCAACGCGTAGAAGTCGTACTCCTCGCTGTAGTAGACCGGCGCTTCCTCCTGCATCCGCCGGTACGTCTCCCAGGCGCCGTTGAAGAATTCCTTGGAGAACGGATCGAAGACGATCTTCGATTTGGTCATTGCACACTCCTCGCTGACGAGTTGCGGGCCGGGGCTGGTACAGCGGAATGCCTGACTGTAACACCAACGGTAGCGGTTTCATGGCGTGCGGAAAAGGATGACATGACGGCCGCCACAAGACGGGCCACCATGGGGCGGCCCATCCGCCCTGCCCCGATGAACCGGACTTCCAGGGCCTTCATCGGGGATAGTCCATCATCGCCAGCGCGGCGTCGGCCGCATCGAGCACGGCACCGGCGCGGGTTTCGGCCTGATCGGCAAGGTCGGCGACCAGCCGGACATCCTTTCGCAGCAGTGTTCCCGCCAGCCCGGCGAGCCGGTCCAGGTCGCCGGTCGTACCAATAGCGTTGAGCGCGAAGCTGTTTCCGCTGCCGAGGGAGACGACTTCGGTGAGACGGTCCGGGGCGACGCCGAGGGCTTTTGCCAGCGAAAGGGTGGTGGCCGCCGTGCCCAGGTTGGCGGTGAACAACAGGTTGTTGAGCAGCTTGGTGGTTTGCCCGCAGCCCAGGTCGCCGAGATGGACGACCGGATCGGCATAGGTTTCGAAGACCGGACGGCATCGCTCGACAACATCGGCGTCACCACCGACCATGACCAGCAGACGACCCGCGGAGGCCGCCGGACCGCCACCGCTCACCGGCGCGTCGATGACCGAAACACCTTGAACGCCAGCCTTCTTCGCGAGCTCTCGGCAGGTGTTGGGGTGCACCGTGCTGTGCACCGCGATCACGCTGCCCGGTTTCAGTCCCGCTAGCAGCCCGTGCTCGCCGCCGGTGACTTCGTCGACGTCTGCATCGCCAACGACGCACAGGCAGACCAGATCGCAGGCCGCGCCAAGTTCGGCCGGCGACTCGGCGATCTTCGCCGGCGTGTCGGCGTACGGTTCGAGGGTCTCGGGTCTGCGCGCCCACAGTGTCGTGGGGTACCCGCCCTCGATGATCCGTCGTGCCATCGGCGCGCCCTGACTTCCCAACCCGATGAATCCGACGTGCACTAACCAGCCTCCAAATCGGCTTGTGGATCTGCCGAGCGGGCGGCCACGCATTCCTCGGCGAACGAAAAGACCTTCGAGTGGTAGGCCGCGGCGGTGTGGCCGAGGCTGATGTTGTGTCCCGCCTCGGGCTGTCTATTCACGGTGAACCGCGGCGAGCTGGAGAACAGGCCAGTGATCTCGGTCAACGCCGAAGCATCCGTCTGCCATACCTTTTCGTACTCGGCGATGCTGAATTGCACCGGGACGCGCACGGCCGGGGCCAGCGTCGGGAAGGTTTGGCGGGCCCAGTCTGACACCATCTGGTCCTCGTAGGCGGGAGCCGTCGGAGAAACCGTGACCCCGTTGAGTACCTCGGCCGGATACAGCCGCTCCGGATGCCACAACAGCTCACGCAGTCCCGCCGGCCTGCGTTCCCGCGTTGCCGTCTTCAGCATCTCTCGGGCCGCAGGGTGATAGTGCCTGCCCGTGCCGGCCAATTCGACGCCGAGCAGGTCGGCGCCGCGGTCGTCGGCTGCCATCCGCATCACCAATTCGCATCCACCGGAATGGCCCATCAGGAACAATCCGGCGCCGCGCGGTCTTGCGTGTGGCCCCTGCCCGAGGATCCGATCCGCCGTCCCATAGGCGAGCTCGACTCGTTGTTCGGGCCGGGTCATCGCCTCTGGATAGGGAGCGGAGCTGCCATAGCCCGGCCGGTCGAGCGCAACGACGGTGAAGCCGGCGGCCGCGCCGGCTCGCAGCAGCGAAAACGAGGGGTGGCCCGGGCAGTCGAAATACATCGCGGTGGTGCCGCCACCGTGGATGGCCACGATCACGGCCTTGGGCTGCTCTGCTTCGGCAACCAGTGCCGACATCGGCACGCTTCCGACGATCACCACTCTGGGGCGGGGCGAGGTACTCATGCGTCGGCCCGCAACAGGATCACGCCGCTGGGAGTGAGGCCGCCGCTGCTGACCACACCGACGCGGGCTTCGGGGACCTGCCGTGCGCCGGCCTCGCCGCGCAGCTGGGTGACGGCCTCATGCAGCAGACCCATGCCATGCGTGCGGCCGTGCGAAAGTTGGCCGCCGTGCGTGTTGAGCGGCAGCAGGCCGTCGCGTGCGATGTTCTTGCCGCCGTCCAGGAATTCTCTGGCCTCACCGATCCCGCAGAACCCCAGCGCCTCGATCCAGGACAGGCAGTTCATGGTGAACCCGTCGTACAGTTCGGCGACGTCGACATCGGCGGGCCGCAGCGAGGTGCGCGTCCAAACATGCGCCGCTTGGCCCAGCACCTGCGGCTCATGGGTCAGGGTGCTCTGGTCCCAGTCGACGCGCTCGATGATCTGTGTTCCCACCGCCTCTACCAGCACGGGCGGCTTGGCGAGGTCGCGGGCGACGTCGACTGCGGAGACGATGACGGCTATCGCGCCGTCGCACGGCACGTCGCAGTCATAGAGACCGAACGGTGTGGTGATGGGCCGCGCGCTCAGGTAGTCATCCATCGTCATAGGCGACCGATAGACCGCGGACGGATTGAGCTCGGCGTTGGCTCGCTGGTTCAACGCGATCCAGCCCAGCGTCTCTTTGGTGGTGCCGTAGCGATGGAAGTGTCGCTGTGCGTTGAGCGCCAGGGTGTGGGCCGCCGATGTGGCGCCGAACGGGTACTGCCAGCTTGTGGTTCGGCCCATCGCCGGGGTGATCTTGCCCTGTTTCATCAGCTCGTTGTAGGTGGCTTCCCACAGCGTCCGGAAGCACAGCACGTGACGGGCGAGGCCGCCGGCGATCGCCAGCATCGCGGCGATCACCGATCCGCCGGGGCCGAAGGTTTCGATGCCGCCGTTGTGCCAAGTCGGCCGGATACCCAGGGCCGCCTCTAGTGCGGTAACCCCGCCCTCGCCGAACCCGCCGAGATTGCCCCCGCCGGGGTATGTCGACAGGCCGTCGATGTCGGCAAATGTCAACCCGGCATCGGCGATGGCCGCCTCGCATGCCTGCACTGTCAGCGACAGCGGCGGCACCATCAGCCGCCGCCCCAGCGGTGACATGCCGATCCCGGTCAACGCGACCTTGTCCTCGAATTTCTCCGCGGTGAGCATGGGCCGGACGTATTCACCGAAGCGGTCTGGTGCGATCTCGTCGACCGGCAGCGGCCCGGCCCGCGCGTCGGCGCTGGGGCGGAACAGCGGCAGCCAGATGTCCTCGATCTGTTCGAAGACAACCTCGACCTGCTGGCCGAGCTCGAGCCGATCCGGATCGCAATCCACGATGTTGGTGGTCAGCCGGACCCGGGGATCTTCCGCGATCGCCACCTGCGCGACCACGTACGGGGCCGGCAGCCCGGGCAGGCTGAACCGGTGGTTCACCGTGAACCCGGCCAGCGTCGCCTTGCCGGAGACGGCGCGCACGCCCATATCGCGCGAGCGGCAGTAGCGGCACACCGGCGCCGGCGGATGGATCAGCGTGTCGCAGGCTTTACATTCCTGCAGCCGCAGCGTGCCGTCGGCTCCCGAAGTCCAAAAGAACTCGTTCTCGTCCGTGACCAGGGGCAGCGGGCGACCCGGTGCTGCTGACACGTCACCTCCGGGAGTCGGACGGTCCGACCAAACTTGGTAGGCACATTATACTATTCGGAGAATTACGTTATCAATTGCGAGCAGCCACGATCTAGGCGATACCGTCAGCGTGGGCGAGTTGTCACATCCGCCACATGCGTCCCTGCCGAGAAGGGTGCATGTTTTGTCCACCTCACCGCGACAACGCGGGCGGACCGGGTGTCCTGCCGACACGGACGCCGATTAACGCGTGAACCCCCACTGGGCTTCGTTCGATTCGGTTTTGACGTTCTCGGCGGGATCGTCAGCGTCGCACAGCGATGGGTGGGAAACGCTGGGTGGGCGCTCACCGATCTCGGTGATGGCGTGCACCGGGCAGTCCAACAACGCCCGTATCACCTCGTCGTGGTCCTGCTCGGCCACGGTGCCATCCCCGATCAGAGACGCGTATCCCCAGTCGTCCAGCGAGAAGTAACCGGGGGCATGCTTGGCACATACGCCGAAGCCGTCGCAAACGGTGCGATCCAAACGGATTTTCATGTTTGCCTCACAGCCTCCGCCTGGTAGGGACGGTCGGCGCGGAATGCGCCACGGCGGCAGCCTGGGCAGCCGCTGTCGAGATGCTGGGCGACGTCGTCGGGAAACTGGTCGAGCAGGGACGCAGCCACATTGGTAGCCGCGTCCAGTGTCGCGCACGCGCCGCGACCGCGGAGCACCACCGACCAGCGGCGCAACCGGTCGAGATCCTCGCTCGTCGCGGCGCCGTCCCGCAGCGCCCCAGCGACGGCGGCCATCGCCGCTGTGCCGTTGAAACATGACCCGCACTGCCCGGCATTTTCGCGATCGAAGTAGGCCAGCACCGACGCTGCCACCGCAACGGCACAGTCGTCGGTGATGAGCGAGATTGCACCGCAACCCAGCCCGCTGCCCAGCCGTCGCATCGTCTCGTGATCCAACGTGGATTCCAGCACGCGCTGATTGAGTAAACCGGCGAAATACCCGCCCATCAGCGCTCCCCGCACCTGGTCAGGCGAAACCCCATGCAGGGCAAGCAGTTCAGTGAACGGCAAGCCGTGCGGCAGCTCGTAGAGAACTGGCGGCCGGCCCGCTCCGGTGATGGTCGCCAGGAACGTACCCGGCGACAACAGCGTGCCCTGCGAGCGGAATGCCGCCGAGCCGTGGCGCTGCAGGTAAGGCAGATTGGCCAGGGTCTCAACGTTGCTTACCAGCGTAGGAAGTTCGCCGACGCCGGATTCGAAGGGACGCGGTGGCTTGTCGGTCGGCTTGGCCGGGCCGCCGTTGATCTTGCGGACCGCGGCGGTCTCCTCGCCGGCCACATAACCGGGCTGAACCGTCAACAAGCTGACGGTGATGCCGCCGAGGGTCGCGGAGTCGAGTTCGCTCAGCGCGGCGTCAACGCTACGGGCCGACTCCGGGTCGGACACGTAGACGTAGGTGCGGTCGGCACTCACGATCGCCGCGGCCAACCGCAGTCCGTCCAAAACCAGGTGCGGCCGGTTGCGCAGCAGCCACCGGTCTTTGATCGAAGCCGGTTCTCCCTCTTCGCCATTCGCGACGACGACCGTGCCACCGGCCTTGCTGCCCCCGAGACGCCCGTTGTCCCGAACCGCGCGCAACTTCACGGCAAGCGGAAAGGCCGCCCCGCCACGACCGACCAGTCCGCTGGATTCGACCTCGCCCAGCAACGCGTCGGCATCGGCAAGCCCGTGGTACCCGCCGAGGCCCCGATACGCCGGCAAGTCCTCCCGGGCTTGGCCGGGCTGCTCGCCTAGCAGCCGGGGTTCGCACCCGGGTGAGGTGCCGACGCTGATGACCGCGGCTGGGGTCGTTTCCATGATCTAGCCCGCCATTCCTGCCGTTAAGCTAGCCCGCATGCGGACTGCGGTGGTGCGCGTCAACGTCGACCCGGAAAACGTGCTCACGCCTGCGCAGTTACGAGACGGCATGGCACTTCTCCTCGGGCTGGTAGGCGAGATAGGCGCCGACGTCGTTGAAAACGATCTCGCGGCCATGCCGGCCAGCCGCCGTGAGGTGCAGCTGCTCATCGCTGCCGAAGATGCTGAAACCGCCAAACACGCCGCAATCGAATCGTGCGCCAGAGCTTTTGGCATAACGTCGGTTCCTGGTGTGATCACCTTCGTCAGTAGGGGTACCGATGACGACGCGCGCGGTGTGCTGTCCGCGTTCGGGCTCACCGGCGAGATCGCCAGGGCGCCAGGCGATGACGGCTACGACGTCGTCTACGTGACATTGCGCGAAGCCGACCTCGGCCGCGTCCCGGAGAGCCGTATCCACACAGCCCTGGAGGCGTCGCTCAATTGCGAGGTCCGCATTCGCACCAGGTAAATCCATTAGCTCCCCAAGAATTCGAGGATCGCGGGCGCGGCGAGCACCCAGGTGTCAAACATATTGAAGCGCTGCACCTTGCCCGCGGCACGTTCCTCGGAAGCGCGTTCCCAGGCATCCTCCGGCCACGGCGGATCGATCAACTTCGATCCCTTGATCAAGCAGCTGACCTCCAGCGACGTCCGTTTGGGGTGATCCATGTCGTTCTCGCCGCCACGAATGATCAACGTGGGAACCTGGATTCGGTCGAACATCTCGTCGGGGACACCGGGAATGGTTTGCCCCGGCTTGGACACGAACGCGTTGAGCCAGCGCAGCATCACCTTGAGAAACTCGTCCTTGTCGAAGTCGAGGAACCGCTGCTTGTTGGCCGGGTTCTCCTCGATGCGCTCGCGCCACTCGGTCACCTTGATCACTCCGCCCATCCCGGTACCTCGGACTGCGAGAATGCTTGGGATGATATAGAAGGAACCGAGCACAAAGCTGCCGTAGATGCCGCCGACGATGTTCCACACCACGAGCTTCTCGACGAGTTCGGGATAGAGCATGGTCGTCAGCATGGAATCCCTTGCCCCACCGGAACCGCCGGCGAGGATGCACCGCTCGACGCCGAGCGTGCCCAGCATGCCGCGTAGCGTCTCGGCGCGCATGTGCGACTCGCTTTGGCCGTAGAACTGCACGTCGGAGGCACCGCAATTCGGCCGGTCCCACAGCAGCACCCGATAGCCGCCGGCGACGAGAGCCTCGGCGAGCGGGCGCAGGCCGTCAATCTCCTTGCTGAACCGGCCACCCGGTGTCAGGACAATGAGATCGCCTGACTCACCGAGGATTTCGTAGATAACGTTTCCGCCGTTCACCTCGATAGAGGGCACGCGATTCTCCTGTAAGGTCATGCCATCACCAGAACGTCGTTGTCGACGACGCGCACCGGATAGGTGCGGATACTCCACTCCGGCTTGACCGTGGTGGTGCCGGTCGCCAGCTCGAAACCCCATTGATGCCACGGGCAATGGATGAATTCCAGATCGCGCACCATGACCGCGTCACCCGCGGCATTCTCGTCCACGATGGTGCGTCCCCGAAGGCGCCCCGAGCACAGCGGTCCGCCCTGGTGCGGGCAGTAGTTCGCGATGGCGTAGAACGTGCCGTTGACGTTGTACACGCCCACGCCGTGTCGCCCGATCGGCACCAGCTTGTGAGTGCCCGGTGGGATCTCGTCCACCTTCGCGACAACATGCTCGCGGCCCTGAGCGAGGCGGGGCCGCTTGGTGGTTTCTTCCAATTCAGAGCACCCGGGTCTGACCCTCAAGAACCGGAACGGTCTCCGGCAGGTGGTAGGTCGCGATGCCGTTTTTGTACATCACCGCGTCCCGGGCCGCCTTGGGAAGGTGCTTGACCAACCAGCGCGGGTCATCGAACGTCCAGTGCGGGTAGTCCGAGGAGTAGAGCAGGATCTTGTCGCACTCCATCCACTCCAGCGCGTGGGTCAGCTCGGTCTTGTCCTCGGGGTAGTCCAGCGGCTGGGTGGTGAACTTGATGTGCTCCTTGACGTACTCCGACGGCTTGCGCTTGATGTCGACCCAAGACTTGCGCGATTCGTAGATCGCGTCCATGCGCCACATCAGCGGCAGGATCCAGGTGAACGCATGCTCGACGAACACGATCCGCAGTGTCGGGAACCGGTCGAAGACACCGTCGAAGATCACGCTCATCACCTGGTTGGCGGCCAGCAGCGAGTAGGTCACCATGAAGTCGTGGTTGTAGCTAGGGAAACCCACCGGCGGCGTCGGCAGCTCGTCGTACTGGCTGCGTGAGAGGTGGCAACTCACGGGTATGTCGTGCTTGGTGGCGGCAGCCCAGATCGGGTTGTATTTCGGGTTGCCCCACGACGGCCGCGGCTCGGCCTTGATCAGAATCTGCGCCATGTAGGGGTGCCCGGCCCAGCGCTCGATTTCGCGCGCGGTCGCTTGCGGCTCCTCAACGGCGCCGCAGATCGAACCGCGCCACCGCTCGTGCCAGTTGTTGTGGCTGTCGAGCCAGTGGTTGGCCTGCCAGTCGTTCAAGGCGCACGCCATCGCGTGCTGCGCTTCTGGCAGGCGAGCCGGGTAGGCGCCAGGTTCCAGGATCGCGATGTCGGAGCCCGCTTCCATGATCAGCTGGCGGAACGCCATGTCCGGGTCGCTGCCGGGGAATTCGCCGTCCGGCGGGAAGGTGTCCGTGCGCATCGCGTAGCTGTGCGCGTAGTCGGGAGCGTCATAGTAGATCTGCTCACCGATATTGCGAGTGAGGAAGTACTTGCTGCGCCAAGGCTCGGGGATGTACTGGACGATCTCGCCGCGCTTCGGCACTGGGTGGACATCCGAGTCGACGCAGCGGACGGCTATGCGCTCGGCGGCGGGAACACGTTCCTGTGTATGGGTCAGAGTCATCTCGAACTCCTCGATCTCCCTTGTTTCAACTTCTATTCTGCGACTAGCCCGCGGCTAGCCACTAGTAACGTCGACAGAAATGTCGATTCCGTACAGGTTGGCCGCATTGCGCCAGCACAGCTTCTCGCGCTGTTCGGCGGACAGCGATTTGGGCAGCTTGTGGATATCACCGCACTGCCAATGCGGATAGCTGGAGCCGAACATCACCATGTCGTCTTTGCCCGTGAAGCCGAACCACTCACCGGCGAAGTCGGTGTCGCCGGGACCGTCGAGGCTGCCCTGGACGAAATACACGTGACCGGGCAGGTAGTCACTCGGGATCCGCGGGGCCCACGGTGTCTGCTCGAGGTGCGGCCGGCCGAAGGTGTCCATCCTCCAGATAAACGGCGTCACAAGGTCTGCGGCACCGTCAGCCCAGACGAACTTCAAACTGCCGAAGCGCTCGAACACTCCCTCGGCGATCATGTTCATCAGGTGGTACAGGTAGTTCAGCGCCATGAAGCTGACGTATTGCTCGTAGGTGCGGGTGTTCCCGGACGGCGTCGGTGGAAAGCCGATGCCCGCGCCGACCTCGATGTGCGCAGCAACCGGGAGGTTCGCGTCGGCGGCCGCCTCCCACAGCGGCCAGAATTGTGGTTTGCCGTATAGCTCCCGGGACTGCAGCGGAACCCCGATCTGAACCACGCGCGGATGTGAACGCCATTTTTCGATCTCGCGCACCGCGCCGGCGATGTCGTCGGGATTGACCCGGATAGTCCCGCGGAACCGGTCACCGAACTCGTCGTGCTCCAGCCAGCGTGACACCATCATCTCGTTGTGGGCGGCGTGCAGTGCGCTGCCGAGGTGGCGGTCCGGCATGATGCCGCGCCCCATCGGGTGCAGGACCGCCAAGTCGACGCCGCGGTTCGAAAACAGTTGATCGGCAACGAATTCCGGATCCGAGCCTGGGTAGCGGCGATCGGGTCCCTCGGTGTTGGGCGCGTACTCGCCGCCCGGCGCCCCGTACCAGTCCATCTCGTAGTCGGGGAAACCGCGGCTCTTGAACGGCTCACGCAAGAAGGACCGCAGGTCCTTGGTGGACGGGAAGAAGATGTGCACGCTCGCGTCGATGACGGGCGTGCGCGTTCCGTCAGCGTGTTCGATCACTAAAGCCACCCTCCGGCTCCGGCGGCCAAAGTCAGCCCGGCCAGCCCATATGATAGATAATCTAACATTCTCGTCGGCCGCCAATCAATGGATTTCCGGTAAGCGCTTCGATTAGTCATCGTCCCTGGTAGGGGCCGATATTGTGGTCATTCGGGTAAGTGCCTTCTTCAATAAGTGTAATACCATTCTCCACGTCGCGACTGGGCGCGGCGCCGCGATGGTGCCTTCGTCAGGAACGAAGTTTCTCGATTCGGCTCTCAGACGAAATTCTTCAGTGCTGCAACGGTTTCAAGGTCATCGAGTGCCGCCACACCGCGCCGCAGACCTTCCATGGCGATGTCTTCGACCTGCATTCCGCCCATCCCCGCGGTGATCAGCGGGGCGACATATCCGTACAACGCGCCCTGGGGGAACCGCAGCCACATATCGTCCCGATCCAGGGCGGGTCCGCCGGCGGCCGCCAGCGCGCGGCGATAGTCGTCGAGCAGGTCGCGTTGAGCGGTGCGGCGGTCCTCGGGGGTCAGGCTGGTGATCAGGGTGTAGGCCAGTTCGCGGGAGGGGTGTCCGCGCCGGACTGCCTGCCAGTCCAGCAATCCCGGCTTACCGTCGCGGAAGTACATGTTTCCCGGATGTGCGTCGCCGTGCATGACGGTATGCGGAGGACGGTCGATCACCGCGGCGACCGCTCGGTAGTTGTCGGCGATGAATCGCCCGCTATCTACCGGGATGCTGGTGCGCTCGGCCAGCCGCTTGATCGACGTGTTCATCAGGGATCCGGTCAGCAGGGAGGTGACGTCACCCGAGGGTGTGTAGAGCCATCCCAACGGCCCGCGCCCATCGTTGGGCAGGCGGTCCCAGAAGGCGGCGTGCAGCCGGGCCAGCAATTCGACTATCAGGCTGGCCTGGTCGATGGAAAGCGGGTGCAGCGTGTCGGGAAATTCGCACGAGGCCGCGGGAAGATCTTCCAGGACCAATAGGTAGCGGCCCGTCCACGTGTCGAAGGCCGTCCCATAGGCCTTTGGGACGCCGGTGAGTTCGGGGGCGAGCCGGCTGTAGAAGCGGACCTCGGTGTGTCCGAGTCGACCAAGTTCACCCATCAACCGGGTGGCAGCGCTCTGCGCCGCAATCTTGACGAACACCGACTCGGGTACACCGTCTCCGGTTAGGGCCAGCCGCGCCCGCGACGACGTTCCCGCGTCGCTACCGAGGACGCTGACCGAGCTGACGGTGGTGCCCATGACGGCGGAGAGGACGGCTGCGTCGAGTTCATCGACCTTTCGCGGCAGCCCCGCCCGGCTTCCGACGACCGCGTCGGCGGTCACCCGGCCGACTCCGCGGCCCAGATGAGCGGCCAGCCCGATAACGGAAAGAGCCTGTCCCACAGGGTTTTTCATAACCGTCCATTCTGATTGGGAGCGGGTGGGCTCACTCACCCACGATGACGTCCGCGGCCTTCTCGAATGGCTTGATCACCGTCGTGAAATCTGAATCGGGGCCTTCGTCGCGCGCGGCGATTTCCCAGAGCCGACCGATCGTTTCGGCGACGTCGACGGGCACACCCAGCGCTTTGGCTTCGTCGATGTAGAGCCGCACATCTTTGACCATCAACCCGGTGGCAAAGCCGTAATCGAAGGTGCGCGGGAGGATCGCGCGCGGGAACTTGTCGCGGCTTGCGCTCGTCCCGCCGGAGCCCGCGTTGAGCACATCGATCATCACAGCGGGGTCCAGTCCCGACTTGACACCCATCACCACGACTTCTGCCGTCGCAACCAGGACGTTGGCCGCCAGGATGTTATTGGCGAGCTTCATCGTCTGTGCAGAACCGGGCTTCTCGCCGATATAG
>Ga0209040_10000587_pt1 | contig 28094 bp, 21 predicted proteins | sample BogFormECP12_OM3_FD_188240 | JGI IMG/M metagenome (GOLD analysis project Ga0209040, IMG submission 188240) | Bog forest soil microbial communities from Calvert Island, British Columbia, Canada - ECP12_OM3 (SPAdes) (version 2) | ecosystem: Environmental > Aquatic > Freshwater > Wetlands > Bog ... | reverse complement strand
CGACGCCACTAATCTGGGGACGGAGTTCTACAACTCAGATCAGAACCAGCAGCGCGATCAGGCAGGAGGCGCGGTGAAGTTTGCTGTTCCGACGGTCGCGGACGGTCAGGTCTTCGTCGGCGCGGTGAATGAAGTGGATGTCTATGGCCTGCTAAACTAGGCGTTTTCAGTTTCGTATATCCGGGTAGAGCGGCCATCAACTCGGGACCCCAAGCCGAGCCGCTCTACCCGCTTCTCACAGATGCATTCGGAACCCGCTCTGAGCCAGCTCACCAGGTTGGAGCTACTCAAATGCCGATGTTTCGTATTCCACATTTCTCGGTTCGTCTGTAACATCTATTTGGTTAAGTGCTAATTGCCGCTACCCCGGAGGTCCACATGAGTTCGGAAATGGAAGCAATGGATAAAGCGAAAGAAGCTGCCGAGGAAGGCAAAGAAAGAAAGCACATGGCGCCGGTCAGCCTCACTATCGCGATTCTAGCCGTGTTCGTAGCCATCGTGTCCCTGCTGGGACATCGGGCGCACACCGAAGAGATCCTGATGCAGACTCGCGCCACCGACCAGTGGGGCTATTACCAGGCCAAGAACATGAGGCAGAACAATCTGGTGGCGCTGGACGAAGTCCTCACAGCGCTGGAGAACACCAAGGCCGAACGCGCCGAGGAGGTGCAGAAGCACTTCCACGAAGAAATCGACAAGTATGGTGAGCAGAAGAAGGACATCCAGGCCGAGGCCCGCGGGCTGGAGGTTGAGGTGCAACGCGCCAGCCGTCGCGCCGACCGCTTCGATTTGGGCGAAGTGTTCTTGGAGATTGCACTGGTGGTTACCTCAATCACCTTGCTGACCGACAATCGCAAGTATTGGTATTTCGGGATGTGTCTGGCGGTGGTCGGACTGGTAGCGGCTGGCAGCGGCTTTCTCATACGCTGAAAGCTGAAGAGTGGACTTTGTTATCGCCTGCCCTCAGCGAGTCTGAGGTACATTGAAGTGTACCCGGTTTGTTCTCCAGAGGAGAGGCGAAACCCCGGTCTAAGGAGATGGACTCGCTTGAATCTAAACGTTCCTAAACCGAACGAGCGGTCTTCCAGACCGAAGTTGCGATACCGCATTGCTGATTCCATGAACGATCGTCTGAAGGCTATTCCCTTCCTCCACGCGACACTAAAGGGCACTGCACATTGGTTTCAGCACCGAAAGGACCCGCGAGGAACCGCGGCACCGGCGAACCTTCCAGCACGCCCGCAGGACCTGGCGAGCAGCGACCAGACTGCGCAGGAACCGAACGCACACCCTGAAGGGCTTGCAAATAGAAACGCGACGATCCAGCAGGCAGCCGCTCGCAAACAAGAGCTTGTACGTGAGGAAGAGATCGACCGGCAGCCAGCTACGCATACCATTGGGGCTGCCGGTAGCGACGAGACAGGCCAGAGAGCGGCTCCTCGTCTCGATTTACTCTCGTTTCCGCCTGAGGAGATGAGGCGGCTTGTGGGACCGGTGGACCTGGAATCATTTGACAATCCCACCGGCGCCTTGGTTTATCCATATCTACCGGCAGAGGTCTATGAGGCGGTATTCGACTTTGGCTGCGGATGCGGCCGGGTCGCACGGCAACTGCTCCAGCAGCGCCCGAGCCCGACTTCGTATGTCGGTGTTGACCTACACGCGGGAATGATCCGCTGGTGCAACGAGAACCTTAACGCGGTCGCGCCGCATTTCACGTTCTACCATCACGATGTTTACAACGTCGCAAGCAACCCGGACCGTGACAAGCCAATGACCGCTCCTTTTCCGGTTGCGGATTCGCAATTCACCCTGGTGAACGCGCACTCCGTTTTCACTCACCTTACCGAGCAACAAGCAGAGCATTATTTGCGGGAGTGTGCCCGGGTGTTGCATCCGCAGGGAATTCTGCACGGATCGTGGTTCCTCTTCGACAAAGAAGATTATCCAATGATCGGCGAGGGAGCCAACGCGCTCTATTTGTCGTATGCCGATCCCTCTTCCGCTGTCATCTTCGACAGAAAATGGGTGCAGGATACGGCTCGCAAAATGGGACTAAGGATTTATCAGGTGTACCCCCCAAGCATACGCGGGCACCAGTGGGTGCTACTGATGACGCGCCGCACGGACGTGGCAGAGGTGGGGATACCCGCCGATACCGCTCCGCGCGGCGTGATCCCGGGTTGGCCACCGGCTACCTCTGGCGCCGCCGATGGGTAAGGAGCAGGTCCGCGATAGCCATGTGGTCTCATTCATCCCTCGAACCTGTTACGACTCAGCTACTGCCGATTCAAGAGCTCAGGCCGTAATGTGCAATTCAGTTTACTTGACTACGGCTCCCAGCCTTGTGCTCCAACCAGAGGCACGAAGCGGCAAAGGTCGTGCGTGGTAACGGCGATTTCCTGGCCTTCTTTGTGGACGACGTGCACTTGCTGTTCGTAACGGTCGCCGACGGGCACAACCAGTCTGCCTCCATCCGCAAGCTGCGCGACCAGGCTTTCGGGAATTCGCGGCGCTGCTGCGGCCACCAGGATCCCTTGGAACGGAGCGTGTTCGGGGAGGCCAAGGCTGCCGTCGCCGTACACGATGTGGACATTCGCGTAACCGAGGCGAGCCAGGATCTCGCGCGCCTTGTTGGCGAGTTCTTCGTGGCGCTCGATGGTCCATACCTCGGCAGCCAGCTCGCCCAGAATCGCGGCTTCATATCCTGTGCCGGTGCCAACCTCCAGCACACGGTCCGTCGGCTGCAGCTCTAACGCCTCTACCATGGCAGCGACGATGTATGGCTGCGATACGGTTTGTCCCGCGCCGATGGGCACCGGATGATCCCCGTACGCGTCCTTCAGGTCGCCACTGGCGATGAATTCTTCGCGGGGAACTTTGGCCATGGTGGCCAGCACGCGGGGATCGCGTATGCCACGCGAGCGCAGTTGTTCCTCAACCATGCGGGTGCGAAGCTCGGCCAGGAAATGAGGGGCATTTAGCATTTAGTCGTTACCACTTGGCACCTAGCACTTGGCACTTAGCATTCAGCACTTAGCACCGCTTCCACTAAATGCCAAGTAACTGCTAAGTACTTTTACCTCTTCCGTTTCCGGACCAGCAGATCGAAGCTCACTACGCCATTCTCATCTCGGATCGCTTCAAATGTGTATTCACTACTGATGTTGTATTCGAACTGGATGACCTGCTGCGCCGAACGGGTGAGGTTCGTAATATATGTCAGCGTCACGTTGTTCGATACCTGCTGCTCTACGGTGAGGCGTGCATTGGGATTGTTTTCCGTTCCCTCTACCGAGGGATTGATTCGGATCGAACTTACCCCAAACAGTTTCGACGCCCGGCTGGAGACCGTCTGATTAATGGCCTGTCCGAGAACCGCGTTGGAAGCGCTCTCCGCGAAACCAAACTGCGCCGTCGCCGCCGAAGTGGTGTCAGCCTGGGTGCGTCCGAAGGCCAGCAGGGCGACGATGTCGTCGCTGGACAGCGGAGGGTCGGAACGATAGGTGGTGGTGAGTCGCTCCAGCGTCCCATGCAGTCCGATCGTGATGTCGTAGTCGCGAACGCGGGTAGTGGCTTCAACGTCCAGCACTGGGTCAATTCGCACCGGGTCGAGAAACGTGATGTCACCGCGCTCCAAATGGTACTTGGTCCCTTCAATCTTGATGTCGCCCTCGGCAATGTTAATGCGGCCCAACAACACCGGCCGGGCGGCAGTACCTCGCAACCGCAGGTCCACGCCGCCGGACAACTTGGCGAGCGTAGTTTGCACCGTCAATTCCGGCGCGGACAGGATGCGAACGTCGAGGTGCAACGCGTTGAGCGGCGAATTGGGGTTGGGCACCGCTGCTGGGCTGGCTTGCGCCAGCGCGTACTGCAGGTCCGTCGAGGGAATTTGCACAAAACGCGTGACGGTGACATCGCCTTTCAGGGAGGCATTCTGCAGCGTGCCCACCAGGTGCAGCGACTGATCGGAGGTAACGCTGATGCCCGTGTAACGGAAGCGTATCTCGTTTCCGGTCGCGGTTAGGTCGAACCCAATGGTCGGGCCATAAGTGACGAAACCGCTGAAGGTGAGCAGTCCGCCGCCGGTGCGCGCGGTCAGATGCTCCACTTCCAGCTTGTCGAGGTTAAACTTGAAGCTTCCGTTGATGTCGCCGAGTCCAGCCGGAACATCGATCATGGACAGGCCGCCATGAATGATTTCGATGCGGCCGTTCATTAGCGGCTTTGCAGTGTCGCCCGTCACAGTGACGTCAATGGTCGCGTTGCCGTAGGAAGTGATGTCGGGATCGAGCGTGTGCACCAGCTTGAGGTTGACGCTGCCATCGGCGCGAAGATCCAGCCGATGTTCGGTCTGGAGCCCGACGCTGCCACTTAGGGCGAGGCGGGAATCTTCGCTGACCAGCGCGCAACGCTGAACGGAGACCACGCCGTTGGCCAGGTGCAGCTCGATGGGCCCGTCGCTGGCGATGGGCACTTTGTCCACCTCCACCTTGAATTCATTGATCTTGAAATCGCCGTTGAGAAGTTTGACCTGCTTCAGCGGCCCGGCCACTGTGGCCTGTCCCGCCATCGAGGAGTGGCCGGTTATCCTTCCTTTTATTTCTGTCCGCAGGAAGGGATCGATGTCGAGGTTGGAGAACTGCATGGTCAGCTTGCCCGGCATGTCGCCCCGCAGTTCGACATTTCCATCGAGCGACAAAGTTGCCTTAGGAAAGTTAGAATGTGCCGTAAGCTGAAGCTGCGTTCCGCGGGTCTCCGCGTTGGCGGTAAAGCCACCTATGCGCTCTCCGTTCATGATCAGATCACTCACCTGCAGATAGCCATTGATGACCGGCTCGTCGAGCGTGCCTGTACCCTTCGCCGCGAAGCTGGCGGAGCCTGCTGTTTGCAGCCGCGCCGACTGCAACTCCGGAATCTCTGCCAGGTCGATACCCGCGCCATTCAGGTCAAAGGCGAGGCCTTTGTTGTTGAAGTTGTAGGCGGCAGAGCCTGCGATCACGCCACGCGCAACTAATAGCCGAACGTGAGTGAACTGCGCTTCGTGATTGGCGAATGTCAGGTTGGCGCTGGCAGACTTAACCGGGCGGCCATAGGCCTGGGCTGCCGTCAAAGTGAACTGCCCCTGTCCATGGGGATTTCCCTCGGTTCCCGCAACTTGCAAGGCCGCATTCAAGGTGCCCGTTACGGGATAGGTGAGACCGACGGCCTGCTGAAGGTCTGCAATGTTAGCGTTGTGGACGGTGGCCTGAAGCTGGAAGAGTGAATCGTCGGTGAAGCTGCCCTTCACCAGAGCAGCCGTCCAATCTATGTTGAGATGAGCGCTCCCTTCCTGAATGATGGCATTGTGCAGGGCAACCTTCGACAGAGAATACTGCACGTCAGCTGAGAACTGGTCGATGTGAATACGTCTCGGCTGGTGGGCCGGTTGCGATGGTGCGGGCGGTGGCGGCGAGGAAACGTGAAAGAACGACTCGCGCTTCGACGGAGCGTGGGCGGGATGCTCAGCGGGCTTGGCGAGCGGTGTGAAAGTGTAAGTAAAGTTTGACGCTTCAACGTGGCCGGCAACCACCGAATCCGCAAGCCTGCCACTGATTGTCCCGTTGAAACTTGCCTCACCCGATAACTCGACCGGCGAAGGTGCATAGCCTAAAGCCAGCACAAACGGCTCGAATTCCGTGAGGCTGTTGGCAACAAACGCTATTTTCAGGTCCTCTGCAGTTGTGCCCAATGTGCCGGAAGCGGTCAGGTGGGTGTGCGGAGTCACCAGACTCAAGGAAGCGATATCCATGACCTGAGGGCGAAGCCGGAAGCGGCTGTGCAGGTTTCCGCTTACAGGGAGTTCGGCGTCCACAGTCTGCGGCGGAGGGACAATCTCGAGTGCCAGTTCGCCATGCGCATCCGTCAAAGATCGCGTCCAGGACAGGTCAACGGTTCCGCCAACCCTGCCAGCTGGTTTCAGCGCCGCCACTGGCAACGACTTGGTCGAGATGCTGCGCGCCAGTTCCGCCATAGACACCCCGCTCACGTGCAGTCGCGCCTGCCCTTGCTGTGGGCCCGGACCTTTGATCTTGGCTGTCGTTTCATCGGCGGACTCGGCCTTGGCAGACGTGCTCAAGCCCGAGGGCTGCCCGCGTAATCCCTTCTTTGACGGTGGTGGCGCAGTGGCCACGGTGGAACTAGATGCGAGGAGGTTGTCGATGGTGGCCTCGCCGGTTACTTCCCCGCCCAGCAGACGGCCTGCTATATGCGTGAGGGACAGATGGTCGGTATCGAGAGAAAAATCTGCGCTCGCATTCGCGTTGCGCAGGACGACACCTTCCTGCAGATAACCCAACCCGCGAATCGCGACCTTGCCGCGTGCCGTGCGGTTGGTCTCAGAATAATTGCCTGAGCCGCTGGTGGTGAGCGTCCCCCCGCGGAACTGGTAGCTCCGCACGACCGCGCCGAGCTGCGCGAGGTTCAAGGTGGCGTTGTAGGTGAACTCGACTCGTGGATGGTCAAAGTTGGTCAGCTTTCCCTGCGCCTCCAGTGACGACCCTTCAGACATCAGCTTCAACGATTTGAATTGCACCGTGTCGTGCCACAGACTGAACTCCGCTTCCGCCTGAGCGGCCACATCGCGAAAATCCTTATATTTGGCATCGACTTTGCCGACTTGCAGGTTGCCGTCGTAACGCTGGTCTCTGCGGTCATATGTCATCGATGCGCCAATATCGTCTGCGCTGAAGTCCAGCGGCAGCTCCTGATCGTTCAACAGCAACATGCCATTGCGCAGGTCGGCGCGCCGGATGGCCAGATTGAAAAGCTGTTGCACCGGCTTTACATTGCCTTGCTTGACCTTCGGCTCGGGCGCGTTGGTGGTCCCATCGGGATAAACAATCAGATGGATAACGGGATGCTCAAGCCCAACATACCGCAGGTGCACTCGGGTCTCCAGAAACGAGACGATGTGCAGTCGCACATACGCACGATCGGCATGAATGTACGGAAGCTGGTCCGGCCCTTCGCGACCGTGGATGGTCAGCCCTTTGGCTTCAAATTCAAGCCTGCTGAGGTTCCAGTGGAAGGTTTGAAGATCGACCCGGCCGCCAGTGGCATCTTCGAAAGTGGCGATTACCTTGCGCCGAACGACGTCCTCCAATTGCGGACTTCGCAAATACCAAGCGAGGGCGGCAGCGATGGCCAGCAACACGACACCGATCCCCGCCTCAATCCAGAGGCGGGCGTGCGAGCGTCGAGTCTTGGTCTGGTCAGGCATAGTCAATTAGCGCCGGAGGCCCGCGGTTGATCGGCGGGAATCTTTAGCGCGGGAATCGGTACACTGCTCCGAATCTCGGCCTGCTGCCGCAGGTTGTGCAGCCACGCATCCAGCAGCTCATCTATGTGTTGTTGGGTGAGCAGCTCGCGAATCCGGGGTTCGACATCCTGGAACGAGACAATTTTGGCGCCATTTTTTTGCAGATCGGGCAGCAGTTGGTCCTTGTAGTAGGTTTCGACCTCCTCTTGCTGCACATGCACGTTGGGACGCAGGCGCACTTCCACAAAGTTCATGACTTGCATCTCGGTCCGGAGATGGGTCTTCAGCAACTTCTCATTAAGCCCATAGCTGGAGAGCAACTTCCGCCAGCCGTCATCGTCTTTGCCCCGCGGGAACTGCGCCCGCAGCTTCGCAACGCCGGCTTGCAAATCGTCCTCCGAGGGCTGCAAGGAGTGCACGTCGCTCATCTGCGCCGTCAGTAATTGGCGGTCAATGAGCCGCTGCAGGGCTGTCACGCGATCGGCTTCCGTCACTTGCGCGACGGGCTTGCGCTGCATAAACAGTTCGTAGCAGACCGCCTCGTCCCAATCGCTGCGAAAGATCGGTTTGTGGTTCACCGTGACCACAACACCATCGATTACTTCCCCGCCAAAAGCTGAGAGCGCCAGCGGCGCCAGCCAGAGCAACATGACCATCGCAAAATGAAGAATTCGTCTCATCAGAATGTCTGTCCAATACTGAAAAATACGTTGATGTGCCGCAACGACTCCACCTTGTCCTGTTCCTGAATGGGATAACGCGTCGGGTTGAAGTTGTAACCAAGATCGAAACGTACAGGCCCGACAGGCGTTTTATAGCGCAGTCCCACCCCGACGGCCTGTGGGTTATAGCTGAAGTTGCATAGCACGTTGCTGCCCGGCTGCGAGCACGATGCTATTGAGGGTTGATGGATCCGTACCAGGCCACTTGCGATCTGACTAGCGGTTGCGAAAACATTGCCCATGTCGTGAAAGAAGACGAATCCGAGATCGTCACCGACGAACGGGAGCGGGACTGGCGGAGTGCGAATTTCTATGTTGTTGATGAACAACCCCTGCCCGCCAATGGGATATCCGGTTTGCAAGTCACGTGGGCCGGCCTGGTTGATGGAGAAGCCGCGGAGAGAATTGCCACCTCCAGCGAAGAACAACTCCGGCAGGGGAACGGAGGTGGCTTCCGACGGCAGCATTGTGCCCCCCGGCGGGAGGCTCAGAAAGTTGTTCGTGCCGTAGGAGTGCAGAATCCCGATCTGGGTGTTCCGCGCCAGCACCCATCGTTTCTTGAAGGTGTAGTACGTCGAATTCTGGAGCAGCACCTTGCCATAATTCGCTTCGGAGCCCAAAGCACTGGTGGCCAATCCAAGTTCGGCGATGCTATAGCTTCCCTTGTGCGAGTCAATAGGGTTGTCGCGGGTGTCCCGTATATAAGTAAAACTCGGAATCGCGAGCCGCACTGGCTTTGAATACAAGGGTACCAGCGTCGGATCGATCACCAGGCTGTTGGGATCAATGGACACACGCTGCCAGCTCATGCGGTAGAGCAGGGTTGTGGTCCGGCTGTATTTTTGTTCTGCCTGAAATGTTCCATCGAGCCGTTCCGAGGTGAAAGTGTTCACGTCGGCCTCATTGTCGTAGAAGCCGGTGACGGTGAAACGCCACTTCTCGTTGTGAAACAGGCGCGGCGCATCGTAGCTGACAAGGCCACGACGGACCAGCAGGCCAACCCGCGCACGAAAAGTCAGGGTCTGGTCGCGACCGAACATATTCAAGCGGGTGATTTCCAGCACGCCGTTGGGGCTGACTCCGGTGCTCCCCTGCGGGTTGCTGGTAGTCGGGATGTTACCGGTCGCGAACTCAATTCCGCCGCCGTAACGGAACGTCCAGCGTTTGGCTTCTTGCAGATTGAAAAGCACGTTCTTGGAAGGTGCCAGCCCGTCGGGATTTTGGACAGCCATGTCCACTTGGTTGAACAGGCCAAGGTTGTACAGCCGCCGCTGAGAGTCCACCATCCGGTTTTGGGCTAAGGGATCGCCATCTTCGATGCGCATTTGGCGCTTCACAACATAAGGACGGGTAAAGTCCAGGCCACTTACGATCACGCGATCGACGAAGACTTGTTGACCTTCCGTGATGGTGTAAACCACGTTCATGCGCTGCGGGTGGTTCGGGGCAGGAGTTGCCGCCGCTTCGAACTGCACGTTGGGAAAGCCGTGGTTGAAGTAGAAGAGGACTACGTTGTCGCGGTCGCCGGAGACGTTCGCATCACTGTACGGTTGATTGGGAAGGCTGCTGATCAAGCGCTCCAATCGGGCCGAGGGGTAACTGTGGTTGCCCACGATCTGTAGCGAACTCACCAGCGTCTGTGGCCCTTCGTCGATCTTTATTACAACCGCGATCTGGTCTTGCTTGCCTTCATAATTCTGCTGGAGATCGGAGTCTACTTTGACACCGAGGAAGCCGTTTGATTGGTAAAGGTACTTGACGGACGCAAGGTCCTGGGTCAGCAGTCTCTGGCTAAATCGACCATTCTTCAGCAAGAAGCTTGCAGGCTGGATCGCCATCCGTTCTGTGATGGTTTCTGCATTGAAGTACCGATTGCCTTCCACCTTGACCGCAGCCAGTTTGTGGCGCTCACCAGGGTCAATGACGTAAAGAATGTTAAGGTGGTCCTCCGCTTGCGTGGGGTGCCGCTGGACGTCAACCTTTACATCAAAGTACCCTTTAATCTCCAGGTAATCGCGAAGATTGCGGCGTCCCTCGTTCAACAGATCGTCGTCCACTGAGTTTTCCTGGTAAACGGGGACCAGCTTCTTCAGCTCTGACTTGCTGACCTTCGCGCCTTCTGTCGTAATGGCGACGGTGGGTCCTTCGTCCACCTTGAAAATGTAATTAAGCCTGTTCGTGTCCGGTTGGTACTGCCGGTCGGTCAGCGAAACTTGCGCCTCCAGGTGGTTGTTCTTCTGATAGTGCTTGCGCAGCCGCTCCAACGCTCGCGTCACATTCTCCTGCTTGACGATGGCGCCAGTCTTTAGTTTCGTCAGGCTGCGAATTTTGTCCGGGGGAATACCGGTGTCGCCTTCCAGCCTCACCTCACCCACACGGGCCACGGCACCCGGCACGACGTGGAAGTTGATATCCATCTGCCGCGTCTGGTCGCTGGGTTTCAATTCGTAAGTGATGGTGGACTTGTAGTACCCGTTGTCGGCCAGTACTTTCTTCATGCGTTCCACGGCGCGATCCACTTCCTCGCGCGAGAACTTAGTCCCGAGATCTAACTTGCTGGCGTCGATAAGCTGATGAGGCTTCGGATTCTTCTTCTTGGGCGTACCGTCAACATTCATATCGCCGTAGAAGTAGTTTTCCGTAGCGGCAAACACCAGGGAAACGCCATCCGGCTGCACGTGTTCTGCTTCCACCTGCAAGGTGGCGAATCGTCCTGTTGCGTATAGCGCTTCCAGACTGCTGTGCAGCTTGTCGCGGTCCAGAGGCTCGCCTGTCTGCTGAGCAAGCAGTTTGCGCAGCATCTCTGGGTTGGCTCCCGCGATACCGCGAAACTCGATGCTACGGACGATCTGACCCTGGTACTTGGTCAGTGCACCAATGCCGTTAGCCGAGTCGGCCTCGGAAGAACTCAGCTCCTGCTTGCTATTTTCTGCCGGTTGGGCGATTTGCGGCCAAGCCATAGTAACGCTGAGCACACCCAGCGCGATCAGCGACGCAAGCTTGTACAGCGATGGCGTGATTGGCTCCCTCAAGCTTCGACCTTCGACCCCTGCCCTCAGCCCGCAGTCCTCTCCTGGCGAGGCTCGCCGGACTTCGTTGCCCACGCGCTTGCATTCGTCGCGATATCCGCTGCCGCGTGCGATGACCCTCTTTCACCTGACCTAGACGGAAAGGTCGATGTAGAGTCCCTATAATAAACAAGGAACCCGTCCCCCGAGCAGGTGTCATCGTTGGATTTCATTGAGCGATACTCGCGCCAAATCCTGTTTGCCCCGATTGGCGCTGAAGGCCAGAAGCAACTCGCCGCCGGCAGGGTCGCGATTGTGGGCTGCGGCGCCACGGGCTCGGCGCTGTCGTCGTTGCTGGCAAGGGCCGGCGTGGGTTACCTGCGCATCATCGATCGCGATTACGTCGAGCCCAGCAATCTCCAACGGCAAGTGCTGTTCGATGAGTCCGACGCTGCCGAGTCCCTGCCCAAAGCCATCGCGGCCGCACGAAAAATCGGGAACTTCAATTCAGAAATTGCTGTAGAGCCGCACGCTGCCGATTTGACACCAGAGAACGCTGAAGAGTTGCTTGGCGGCGTCGATCTCGTTCTCGACGGCACCGACAATTTCGAAACCCGTTATCTGATCAACGACTTCGCTGTCAGCAAAAGCAGGCCGTGGATCTACGCCGCCGCCGTCGGCAGTTACGCGGTTACGATGACGGTGTTTCCCGGCGAGGGCGCCTGCCTGGCATGCATCTTTCCTGATTCACCTCGCGGCATAGTCGAGACCTGCGACACCTCCGGCATTCTCAATTCGGCGGTGAACTTTATAGCCTCCATCGCCTCCACCGAAGCGCTCAAAATGCTGGTGGGCGCCCACGATAAGCTGCGGCGCACATTGCTGTCCTATGATATGTGGACCAATTCTTTCTCGGAGATCAGCACCGCGAAACCTCGCGCTGGATGCCGTGCATGCAGCGAGCACAATTTCGTGCACCTTGCCGGCGAAGGACGGCCTCACATCACCCTCTGCGGGCGCAATTCGGTCCAGATTCACGAGCGCCAGCGCCCCATCGATTTTGAGGAAGTAACTCGCCGTCTTACGCCACATGGTCCGGTACGGCACAATGAGTTCGTCCTCAAGTTCTGGCGCGATCCTTACGAACTGACCCTCTTCCCCGACGGACGCGCCATCATCAAAGGCACCACCGACACCGCCATCGCACGCAGCCTGTACGCGAGGTACATCGGGTCGTAGCAGATCACTATCTGCTCTTGGGGAAGATCGTTGATAGCACGACCGACACGGCCAAAACTCCAGCGACCACTCCAAGAGCAACTCCTATTGGAATCTCGACGTAACCCGAAGCCAGCATCTTGACTCCGATGAAAATCAGGATGAGCGACAACCCGTAGTGCAGGAAATGGAACTCCTCGATCATTCCTGCCAGCACGAAGTAGAGCGAGCGCAATCCCAGGATCGCAAATACGTTGGACGTATAAACAATAAAGGGCTCGCGAGTCACCGCCAGCACCGCAGGAATGGAGTCGGTTGCGAACAGCAGGTCGGTGGTTTCCACCATGATCAGCACGACCGCGAGCGGCGTAGCGTATCGCACGAGCCCGCGGCGCACAAAGAACTGCCCATCTTCGTAGCCTTCCGTCACACGGAACACCTTGCGAAAAAGACGCAGCACGGGATTCGCGTCGGGATGGATATCGGCGTCCTCCTGTCTCAGGAGCTTGACGCCGCTGTAGATGAGGATTGCGCCGAAGACGTAAATGAACCAGTGAAAGCGGTTCAGCAAGGCAATGCCTGCCGCGATGAAGATGACGCGCATCACCAGTGCCCCGATCACGCCCCAGAAAAGCACCTGGTGCTGCAAATCGGCAGGCACTCGAAAGTAGCTAAAGATGAGCAGGAAGACGAACAGGTTATCGACGCTGAGTGAGAGTTCGATCAAGTAGCCGGTGACAAACTCGAGCGAAAGCGCGGAATTCGGTCGTGCATGGCCGACCATGGTGTGGCCGAAGAAAAAGATAAGCACCGCAAAGCAGGCCGCCAGCGTGATCCAAACAGCCGTCCAAGCGATCGCCTCACGGAGTTGCACCACGTGCTTCTCGCGATGAAACAGGCCGAGATCGAGCGCCAGCATAGCAAGCACGAACAGATTGAAGACCAGCCAGAAGATCCAGTTGGAAGGCATGGCGTTTTCGATTGGCACTAAGCACTTGTCAGTTGGAAGAAGCTGTTAGCGTAGCCGTCGCCACGGCACTTGCGGCTGATCCAAACTGAACCTAAGTGCTAAATGCTAAATGCTAACTGGCAAATGATGTAATCTAGTGCGTTTGACATTTACTCGAAAGGACTACTCATGCCCCGCCAACCCGGCGTTTATGCAACCTTTGACACCAGCGAAGGAACCATCGTCTGTCGTCTCTTCGAGCAGGACGCTCCCATCACAGTTAAGAACTTCATCGAACTTGCAGAAGGCACCCGCGAATGGACTGACCCGCGCACGCGCAGCAAAAGCAAGACGCCGCTGTATCACGGCACCATTTTTCACCGCGTGATTCCCGACTTCATGATCCAGGCTGGAGACCCCACGGGCACCGGCATGGGCGGCCCCGGCTATCAGTTCCAGGATGAGACCAAGGGCTCGCCGCACAAATTCGACAAGGCAGGCAAGTTGGCAATGGCCAATTCCGGCCCCAACACAAATGGTTCGCAGTTCTTCATCACCGTAGCGCCGACACCGTGGCTCACCGGTAATCACACGATCTTTGGGGAAGTGGTCGAAGGACAGGAGGTGGTCGACAAGATTACCAAGGTCCCGCGTGGCCGCCAGGACAAGCCCAACAAGGATGTGGTGTTGAACTCGGTACAGATCGAGAGGGTATAACAGCTTTTCAAGATTGGACAGGCCGCCTGCTCGGGCGGCCTAAGGACCCCCTGCCCCGTTCCCGTGCCGCGATCGATACCCCCGCCAGACACCCCATAATTTTTGTAGGCAAATTCGGGCCAGAGGTGTAAACTCCCGAAAGCTTAGGGTTACCGGGAGATTCGTTTGTTGCTCGCTTGGCGAGAAAGGGATCTCTGGAACTCGCAGCACAACAGTTACACTCACGCGCCGGGACCGCGCCCATCGGCCCGCGTAGCTGATTGAGGACTGCGTTTCGCTTCGGTGATCTTGAGGTCTCACCCACAGGAAGAGCTTCGAATTGTCTATGGCCTCGTCGCGTATCGGGTTTCAGCAAGACCACGCAGTAGCAGATGTCACAATTTGGAAGGAAGCGCTATTCGGCGCTGATCTTCTCCTCCTCCATGCCTCGCCGGTCTATTACGGGCTCGGCATTCCGCGCGGCGACGGTTCCGCCGTAGTCCTGGTCCCGGGATTTCTCGGCACCGATTCTTATCTGACGCAATTGCGCGCGTGGCTGGAACGCATCGGCTATCGCGCATACTTCTCAGGCATCGGCCTCAACGCAGACTGCCCGAACATCCTGATCCAGCGTCGCTTGAGCGAAAACATCCAAAAGGCGCTGATGGAAACAGAGCGGAAAATCCACCTGATCGGACATAGCCTGGGTGGCATCATTGCGCGCTCGGTTGCCAACCAGAGGCCGAATGACGTCGCGTCGGTCATTACGCTTGGCTCAGCTTTTCGCGGGACCGTCGCTCATCGCACCGTGCTACGTGCTGCCGAGCACGTTCGCAAGCAGATCTTGGCCGAGCACGGTCCTGGCGTGCTGCCCACTTGTTACACCGGCCGCTGCACATGCAACTTCCTCGATTCTCTGCGTCGCAAGATACCGAGTTCTGTGCTGGAGACAGCGATCTATACCCGCAACGATGGGGTTGTCGATTGGCATTATTGCGTGACCGGAAACGCCGAGAACGATTTCGAAGTTCCCGGCACTCACATTGGACTGGCGTTCAACTCTTCGGCCTACGCGATCATCGCCAAACGCCTGGCCCTGGCGCACTCGGAGGAGTAGGAAATGATTTGGGGCGACGCCTTTCTGGGTGTGAAGAGTGCGCAAAGTAGTGGTGTTCGGTTGTACACATGCATAGCCGTTCCGATTTGGCAACGAGCTATGTCACACTGCTGCTGTGACATAGCCTGAGTTCCGTAATGGGAATATACTTCGGAAATATTACAATTTTGTTGCTGCACGGAAGCGGCCATGTCTCAAACTGAAACACAAGCACGGTTGGGACCCGGCATCGTGGCGTGTCAATCTCAGGTGGCAATGTCCTCGATCCGAGTTCAACTGAAATCTACAACAACTGTCGAGTTGCCCCGATCAGGGCAAGTCGCAAGGAGATTTTTTATGCGGCGTTCATTTGTCTGCGGCCTTGCTTTTTTCGTACTGCTAACCGCTCTCACCTGTTTCTCACAACAAGATTACATCGCCAGGTACAGCGTTTTTACGGCGTACTCGTACTTCGCCACGCCGTCGGTAAATCTGGTTCAGCGCGGATTCGATGCCGACTTCGGCATCAACCTTCGCAGTTGGCTGACGCTGGGCGGCGATTTCAGCTACGGCAATGGCTCCAATTCCATACTGCCGAGTTATCTTAATTCGGGCATACAGGCGAAACTAGCGCCGATTCTGCCGCACCTCCCGCCCGGGTTCGTACTCGCTATTCCCACCGAGATCACGGACTATACCTATGAGGCCGGACCGCAATTCAATTACCGCGGGTTTAAGAAGTTCACCCTTTTCACGCGCCCGGCGCTTGGGGCGCTGCATGCAAATGCGGTAACCCACCCGAACAGGTGCCAGCAGCCCCAACTCGGCTGCGGGCCAATCATCACGGGAATTGTTCAGGGCCTCCTGAACGGGAAAACGTCGGCTTCTGACACGGTAGTGTTTTACGGCTTCGGAGGCGGGATTACCTGGGAAGCCACCCATTACTTTGGCATTCGCGTAGCCACCGACTTTGTTCACTATGATTTTTTCTCGAACGTACTGAATGGCGGGCGTAACAGCTTTCGGGTCACGGTAGGAACGAAGTTCAGTTTTGGACAGAACATTTTGGGAAAATAGCTGAAGGACGTTGAAGACGGTTGCCGCAGCTTGTCCGAGTTGATTGCTACACCGTCGTAATCGCAGCGGACTCGTTGACCCCGCAACACGCCTATAAGACGTGTGCCCGCACGGGGCGGAGGGCTGCGCGGTGTTTAAGTGGACCGAACAATCTTGCCCACAAAACCATTTATTCGGGTGAGGCTTGTTATGCGAAAACTTGCTGCCGTGGAAGATGCCAGAGCAATCATGACAGAGGGTATGGAGTGGGGAGTCTGGAAATGGCTGACGGAGAAAAAACGAGTGCGGGCGATCGCTGACCAGGCTAGGGCTTCCCTCGACGAGGTCGAAAAAAAGGTTAAGGCCAAGTGGAGCGACGACTTAAAGATCGCTTACAACCATCTAGTGGCGCAGGACGATCACGGCGAAGGAGCGCGGAAAAATAGCAAAGCCGGGACAAAACCAGAAACTCACAATATCGACCCTAAAATCGTGGCCGCCGTTAAGCGGGTGAAAGAAGCAGATGACGAATCCTACAATGCGCATGAAGACGCGGAAGACGCTTTTGCCGAAGCCGAGAAACGGATGAGCACCAGCGGGGCCCGCGAAGCAGCGCGCATGGCCTTGGTAGCTTACGACCGGCACGAGGAGGCCATCCGCAAGGCCGAAGGGCTCGTGCGTTCCAAATGAGTGCCCTCCTTCAGGCAGTGGCCAACAATCTTCTGTGGAGTGCCTAAATCTTCCGAAACCAGGTAAACAGAAGTTTCGGCAATTCCTGCTCTCAGCGATATCATGTTTCCCGCGGAGAAAACCATGTACTTTGAACAGTTCTATCTGGGATGTCTGGCGCATGCCTCTTACATGTTGGGGTCGGAAGGGGAAGCCGTTGTTGTCGATCCGCAGCGTGACGTTGAGATTTATCTTGAGGCGGCGCAGAAGCAGAACCTCCGGATCCGCCACATTTTTGAAACGCATCTGCACGCCGACTTTGTCTCCGGACATAACGAGCTGGCAGCCCGTACCGGCGCGACCATCTATATCGGAAAAGCCGCGGGCGCCACATTTCCGCATGTGGACGTCACGGACGGCTTTGAGTTGTCCGTTGGCAAGCTCCGCATCATGGGGCTCGAAACGCCCGGACACACACCAGAGAGCATCTGCCTGGTCGTGACGGACCAGGAAAAGTCACAGCAGCCCTGGGCGGTTCTCACCGGAGATACGCTCTTCATTGGCGATGTGGGCAGGCCAGATCTGTCTAAGAGCCACGCGCCACAACAACTCGCCGGATTGCTGTACGATTCCTTGCATAGCAAGCTGCTGACGCTGCCCGATGACGTGCTGGTCTATCCCGCGCACGGCGCCGGCTCGCTGTGTGGCCGCAACATGCGGTCTGAGCGCTCGTCCACCATCGGCACCGAGCGGCTCACGAACTACGCCCTCCAGATTAAGAGCCGGGATGGGTTCATCCGGCAGATGACGACCAACCTGCCTGCTCGCCCCGATTATTTTCTGGAGGACGCGGCGATCAATCGTGATGGCGCGACGCCGCTGAATGAGTTGCCCGAGTTGAAGCCGATCTCAGCACCGGAATTGAAGATCATGCTGGAGCACGGCGCAGTCGCGCTCGACGTCCGTCCAAGCGACGAGTTTGCCGCAGGCCACGTGCCAGGCTCCGTCAATATCGCGCTGTCGGGGCAGTTCGCGTCGTGGGCGGGGGCGGTGCTTGGCCTGTCGTCAAGACCTGTGCTGATCGCCGGCACGCCGGAACAGTTGAGCGAGGCACGACTTCGCCTGGCGCGCGTGGGTATCGAAGACGTGACTGGCTTCCTGGAGGGCGGTGTAGACGGATGGAAGCGGGCCGGATTCGAACTCGCACAGACGCCACAGATGACCGTACAGCAACTACACAGTCGGCTCGGCGATCACGATTTGCAGGTGCTGGATGTGCGACGGCAAGGTGAGTGGGACGCCGGTCACATCGCCGGAGCAGACTGGTATCCGCTCGACCGCTTCAAGGCCGCGCTGCCACAGCTCCATACGAACGCGCCCATTGCCGTACACTGCAAGAGCGGCTATCGCAGCATGATCGCGTGCAGTCTGCTGCAGCGCGCGGGGCACAATGTGATCAACATAATCGGCGGCTTCGACGCCTGGGAGAAAGCGCAGTTGCCGACGACTGCTGGAGCCGCGGTGGGTGCTTAAGCGTCTCCACGAAGTTCTCCGCCTCAGAGCGGTTTCCGAATTGCTGGTATCCGCCAGGCTGGGTAGAGCGGCGCTTCAGTGCCGCGGCAAGATCTCTTGATTGGGCTTTCGGCACACCGCGGCGCAGTATGCTGAAAACCTGAACTCAATAGGCGCAGCCTGGACGCGGACCTGAAGGTCCGCTCTACCCGCGCATGCCTCCTCTGGAACTGCTTCAGTATCCGTGTTCACCGCCTTCGTCCAGCTTCACCTTGCCCGGGAACATCCGGTAAACGAACACGAAGTATCCGATAGCGATAATCATCGCAATCGTCCACCAAACGAAGCCAACGGCCAATCCGTGCGCTCCCGCAGCGGTGTTGTAGATCGTCAGGCTATATTGAGCGCCGGTGCTGGCCGGCAGCACGTTGGGATAGAGCCCAAACGCCGCTCCCACCAGCATGCCGGTGATGTACACACACGAGGCGAGGAAGGACCCCTTGTCATTCTTTCTCCGCTCGGCCACGAAGAGGTACAACAGGCTGACCACCACGACGACCGGTATCAAGTAGCCAATCGGCCACTTGTTGTAGTTGTCCAGCACCTGCGGGCGAACCGACATGGTTGCGATCAGGCTTGCACCGGTCACCAGGACTTGCGCCGGCCACAACGTTGAAGCGACCTTGCGCGCCCGCAGGTTGAGTTCGCCTTCTGTCTTCGTCGCCAGATACAAGGACCCATGAATAACCAGCGTCACCAGCGCGACCACGCCGCAGATCACGGTGTACCAGTCGAGGATGCCGTTCTGTTCGTCCACGCGCCAGTTGGTCCACAGCGGCTCGAAGAAGTAGCCGTCAGCGTTGAGCGGAACACCGCGTACGACGTTGCCCAGCGCTGCTCCAAGGAAGATGGCCAGCAGGATGCTCGCCAGCCCGAAGATGGCGTCGAAGAAGCCTTGCCACAATTTGTCCTCGATGTGCGTACGGAACTCGATACCGATGGCGCGCAGCATCAGAAGCCATAGCACCATCATCAGCGGCAGGTAGAAGCCGCTGAAGCTGGAGGCATAAAGCAGCGGAAATGCGAAGTACAGTGTTCCACCGGCGGCGAGCAGCCAGACTTCATTACCGTCCCACACCGGGCCGATGGCGCGCAGAATCGTACTGCGCTCCGCGTTGCTCTTGGCAATGAATAAGTGAACAGCACCGGCCCCGAGGTCAAAACCGTCGAGCAACACATAAACCGTAACCATTACGGCCACAATCATGAACCAAATCGTTGCCATGACTATCGCACCTCCGCCGGAATGGCCGAGCCAACGTTAACGTTCTCTTGCGATGGATCAGGTCCGTGCTGGATCTCGCGCAGCACCAGAAAGGCAAAAAGCATGGAAAGCACGCTGTACATTCCCAGAAAACCGAGGAAACTGAACCAGCCATTTCCCGCGGAGACCATCTTCGAGTAACCGTCCACCGTGCGGAGCAAACCGTAGATCAGCCAAGGCTGACGGCCAAGCTCGGCAGTCATCCATCCCGCCGTGTTTGCGATGTAGGGGAAGGGCGCCAGCAGGAGCAGAATCCAGAGCATCCAGCGTGCGTCATACAGCTGATTGCGCCACAGCAACAAGGCCGCAATCGCCGCAATTGCAATGAACAGCGTCCCTAAGCCGACCATGATGTGGTACGCGTAATAAAGCAAGGGAATATTGTCGGGCCAGTCTTCCTCCGGAACGTGATTAAGGCCTTGCACCTGCGCATTCCACCGGCGCCAGGTCAGAAAGCTCAGCATCTTGGGAACAACGATGGCGTTGTCAATCTTCTTTTCGGTGACGTTGGGTTGGCCGAGGATGACCAGCGGCGCACCGGGCTGGGTCTCCCAGAGCGCTTCCATTGCCGCCAGTGTGACCGGCTGCTTGGCGGCGACCATTTGGCCGGCCCAGTCGCCGGTGGGGAACAGCTGCAATACACTCACGATCAGGCCGGCAATCACGCCCAGCCGAACGAAGATGCGCCCCTGCTCCTCGTGTTGCTTACTCAGCAGATAGAAAGCACCGACCGCACTCATGACGAAGGCGCCGGTAATGACCGCACCGCTCATGTTGTGCGCGTACTGCAACCACGCCCACGGATTCAGTACCAGTTGCCAGAAGCTCGTCAACTGGAACGAACCGTCAGCGGTGCGCTCGTAGCCAACCGGGTTCTGCATCCAGGCGTCAGTGGCTACAATGAAGTAGCCCGACAGCCACGAACCCAGGAAAACCATCAGCGCCGCAAACCAATGCATTCCTTTGCTCAGCCGCTTCTCGCCGTAGAGGAACAGTCCCAGGAACGCCGATTCCAGAAAGAAAGCGAAGCAGCCTTCCATGGCGAGCGTCTGACCGATTACCCCGCCGGCAAAACGCGAAAAATGCGACCAGTTGGTGCCGAACTGAAATTCCATTGGGATTCCGGTTACCACACCGATGACAAAATTAACCCCGAAAATCTTCGCCCAGAACCGGGCGGCTTTGTCGTAACGGTCGTCGTTGGTCTTAAGGGCAAGGGTCTTTAGAATCACGATCAGGGGCGCCAATCCCATGGTCAACTGCGGGAAAAGGTAGTGATAGGTCACTGTGAACGCGAATTGCAGGCGGTGGATCAAGAGTGCGCTATCCATGCATAGACCTCGACATAAAACGTCGCTCTCGCGCCGATAAGCGATGAAACCAGCGCGGCAACAACGTGCCTCCATTGTCTCTCAGCCGGGGCGCCTCTGATGTGACCGCTGTCACAACAAGTCCGCCGATCGCAATGCAGTGGCATGAGGGGTGGCTCAGACCGTCACTCTGAGTGATGACCGAGTCTTCGTTCGCACCGCCAGGTCTAAACTGGTAACGATGCGTCGCCCGTATCTCAACGCGCTTCTCTTCCTGACACTATTGGCACTAGCTGCCTTCGCAGTACTGCATGCTGGTGACCTCCACGCTCAACAGAAATCGAAGCGTCTCATTCTGAAGGACGGCTCCTACCAGTCGGTGGTGAAGTACGAAATCCAAGGGGATCGCGTACGTTATCTCAGTGCTGAGCGTTACGAGTGGGAAGACATCCCCAGTTCGCTGGTGGACTGGGAGGCCACCAAGAAGTATGAAGCGGACCTCAGCAGCGGCAAGCTGGCCACCAAGTTGGAAGAAACCCCGGAGGAGAAGGAGGAACGCGAAAGGGAAGAAGCCAATTCTCTTGAGATCGCCCCAGGTCTCCGCCTGCCCGGAAGCGGCGGGGTGTTCCTCTTCGATCAATATCAGGGCAAGCCGGAGATGGCGGAAATTATGCAAAATGGCAGCGACGTGAATGAGGTGACTAAGGGCACCAGGAACACTGCTCGCTCGACACTGAACCCGCTGGCAAGTACCAAGCAGACGTTCGAGCTCAAAGGGGCGCACGCGCAGATTCAGTCGCATGTAACGCGGCCCACCATCTATGTTGACATCGACGAAGATCCATTGAACGACGTCCCGCTGAGCGACCGTTTCCGGATTGTGCGGGCTACTACGAGGAGCGGCGTGCGCGTAGTCGGAAATATAAAAATCACGGCCACTGGAAAAATCAGTGAACAGAACACAGTCGTCCCTGCCAAGGTGGAGAAACTGGAAACTGGCGAGTGGGTGAAAGTCACTCCCACGGGAGATCTAGCGCCCGGCGAGTATGCCGTCGTCGAGATGCTCGGCACGAACGAGATGAACCTCTATGTGTGGGACTTCGGTGTGAATCCTAACGCACCGGCAAACCCCAACCTGCTGCAGGCGGCAGAAAAAGCACCAACAAACAATTAACGGTCGACTGACAAATACTGAGTGTTACCTGCCCACTTCCCATCCCATGATTCCCAGTCCGGCGACGGAGATATTATCGCGGCCCGCTTGCTTTACCTGATACATCAGCTCGTCGGCAAGCTGGACTAGGGCCTCCGGAGTCGTGGCATCTAAGGGATAACAAGCAATCCCGACGCTGGCTCGTAGCGATAAGTGGGGTCTTTCATCGGGGAGCCAGACGTTGTTGTGAAAAACCGCCATCAAGCGTCTTGCGACAAACAGTGCCGCATCTTTTGACGTTTGCGGAAGGACAACGGCGAATTCGTCGCCTCCATAACGAAAGGCAGCGTCCACCAAGCGCAGGTGGTCGCGGAGCGATTGTCCAAACTCCCCAAGCAGCTTGCTGCCTACCAGGTGCCCATGTTCGTCATTGACGTGCTTGAAATGGTCGAGATCGATAAACAAGAGGCTGAATTCGTAGCCGAAGCGCTTGGAGCGGTGCACTTCCTCGGCTAGGACAGTAAATAGATGACGTGCGTTATACAAACCCGTACAGGTGTCGGTGATGCTGAGTTCCTGCACGCGACGCACGGCGCGCGCATTCTCGATGGCGATGGCGGCGTAATCGGCGAGGGTCTGCAACAGCAGCTCGTTACGCTTATAAATCCGCATGTCAACGTTCATCAGTTGGATGATGCCCAGCACTTTGCCACCAGTCCGGACAGGCACGCAGACGACAGAACATCCTCCGGCGAAGAAATCGTCATCACCGGCTTGCTGGAGGCGAGGATCTTGCTTTACATCCGAGATGACAATCGGTTCGCCCTTTTCAACCACCCATCGGGCCAGGGTCTCGCCGGTCTTTAGCGTTAAAGCATTGATATTCTCGCAACCTTTTCCGACGATCGCCGCGTAATAAAACTCCTCGCTGGTCTCATCGAGCATCAGCAGGGCCCAAGCTGCTGGCTCAAAGTAAGCAGCCATCTTCTCCATAATGGATTGCAGGATGGTGTCGAGGTCGAGCGACGACGTGAGCGTCTTGGCTACGTCGTGAAAGATATCTAGCTCGCAGGTTGGGCGGTTTTTATCCGCTGCTGGAAACGACATGCCAGCCCCCGACACGGACGTCATCTTCTGTCCACGCGACGCGACCCAGGGCCCCCGACAACCCCAACTCCAAGACGCTTCGGTCAGACACACACTTCCGGGAGTTTATCTATCCTTACCGGAAGGTCACGGCTATTTCCCTCCGGCGGCGTGCGGGTACATCTACAGTTGAGCATACCACCTAAAGCCTTTCAGGGCCGCCGGGGCGGGGCGGCAAGGCTCGGCTCCGGTTTGACACTGCCAGCAGTACTTCATATGATTCGACAAGAAACCGAGCTAAACCCAAGTGGACAAGTCATTTGAACAGAGCGGGATAGGCGCAAGCGGGTTCGGCGAACGCCTGCGGAGGGAGCGCGAGATGCGTGGCATCTCGCTCGACGACATTGCCGCGGCCACCAAGATTGGCACGCGCCTGCTGCGCGCACTCGAAGAAGAGCATTTCGACTCGCTTCCAGGCGGCATCTTCAATAAAGGCTATGTTCGCGCCTATGCCAAGTTTGTCGGCATCAACGAAGAACAGGCGCTCGCCGAATACCTGGCCGCTGCTAGTGAGACGGCGCCTGATGTCCGTCTGATCGCACACCAGAACGCTTCCACTCACGGCGATCTGAGCTCATCCCGCGCGAGCGGTTATGGGGGCCGGTTTTCCTTCGTGCCTGTCCTCATCCTTCTGCTTGTGACTGCGGGAGGGATAGGAGGCTGGCATCTCTATCAACAGCGGCAGCGAGAGCGTCGGGAGTCGAACAAAGCCCATGCCGTGGCCGCAGCGCCGTCGAGTTCTGTGGGCGCGCCCACCGTTTCCAATTCGAGCGGCAACGCTGCGCAGCCAGTCTGGACTGTCCCCTCAGCCCCAACCTCACAGAGCGCCACTGAGTTGCAAGCTCCGAATGCGACATCGTCTGTCCACGCCGCGGTTCAGACCGTTGAAGCAGCGGAAAACTTGCCGCACCCCTCCAGCTCGGATTCGGTCTCTGGAGCAAGCACAGCTGGCACTGGAGGCAGCGCGCAGTTTGAAGTCACGGTTCGAGCCAAGGATCACGCACGGGTTGAAATCAAGTCCGACGGCAAAGTCCTGGTTCAGGGAGTGATGAACCCCTCCGACGTAAAGACCATCCATGCTACAAACAAGGTAGTTTTTTGGACTGCCAACGCCGGCGAGATTGAGCTTTCATTCAACGGTAAGGCCGTCCCGCTGAATAGCGGCGAGAATGATGAGCAGGTGCTCGTCTTCAATTCACGCGGACTGCTACCACGTCCGGCGACTCAATGACCGACTCGCGGCGCCCATTAACTGCCCAACTCATCATGAAAAACATCGGAGAAAGCGTGGTACGCATCGAGGCCGACGCACTGCGTGCCCTGGCCGACCGTCTCTCTGCACCGATGGCGGCAGACTTCGACCGCGCCATAAAGTTGCTCTATAGCTGCGCGGGGCGTGTCGTGGTCACTGGGATGGGGAAAAGCGGGCTGATTGCGCGCAAGATCGCCGCCACTCTCACTTCGACGGGAAGTCCGGCTTTATTTCTCCATCCCGCAGAGGCGCTGCATGGCGACCTCGGAATGGTGGTCCGTGGCGACGTGGTTCTGGCACTTTCGGCGAGCGGAGAGACCACCGAAATCCTGCAACTGTTGGCTACGGTGAAGCGGCTCAGTGTGCCGCTCATCACTTTGACCTGCGATAACCTTCACTCGACTTCAAATCAACCGCGCAGACGCTCGACCTTGGCGCAGGCAGCGGACGTCGCTCTCGATTGCTCCGTCGCTCATGAGGCTTGCTCGCTCGGACTGGCGCCAACTGCCTCAACAACCACCATGCTTGCTCTCGGCGACGCGCTGGCAGTCGCGCTTTCCCAGCGCCGCGGATTCCAAGAAGAGGACTTCGCCAGCTTGCACCCCGGAGGCAAACTGGGCAAGCGCTATGCGCGGGTGTCGTCGCTCATGCACACCGGAGAGGCGGTTCCGACCGTAGCTCCGTCAACCCCGATGACCGAAGTGATCTACGAGATGTCGCGAAAAGGCCTGGGAATGACAACCGTCGTGGATGGCGAAAAACTCGTCGGACTCATAAGCGACGGTGACCTGCGACGCTTGCTGGAGCGTCACGGCAAGCATGTGCTCGATCTCACCGCTGCCGAGTGCATGACTCGCTCGCCCAAGGTTGTGAGACCCGAGATTTTTGCGATTGCCGCGCTCGACATCATGGAGCAGAAGAAAATCACGTCCCTTCCCGTGGTCGATGAATCCGGGCGGCTGAGCGGAGTGCTGCATCTGCATGATCTGTGGGAAACGGAGATGTTGTAAGAACATCCCAAGAGCGCCTCACTTGCTTTCCACGAATCCCACCACAAGCTCCCTTTCGCGTGGACCGTCGAGCTCAATCAGTACCACTCGCTGCCATGTGCCCAATAACAGCAGGCCGCGTTCCACCATCATGCTGACCGACGTCCCAATGATCGTGGACAGAATGTGGTCGGGCACATGCATGGGGTTATGTGGATGCCGGTAGGAGAGTTTGGGAACCATATGCTCGAAGGCGTCGAGCATGTCGAGGTCGGTTCCCGGATCGAGGTCAGCCGTGGCCAGCGCCGCAGTTGTGTGCAACAAATTCAACTGGCATATGCCGGTCTTCTCGGGATACTGCTTCCACAGCAATGCCTCGATCTGCTCGGTGATGTCCAATATCTCCCGCTTCTTGCGGGTCTTGATGGTAAGGCGATGCATCATTCACCTGCTTGCCACAAACAATCCCAATTGCACGTACCAACGGTTTGCATCAACAGCTCGCTTCTGTGAAAATTGCCCGCTCGCAATGCGGGGTCCGCGCACCCGGCTCGGGGCACCATCTTAAGCGTTTCTGGCCTAGATTCGGAAATGATGATTGGAGTTGCAGGAGGAGCGCCGCCGGCCGGGCGATTGGCCGACGGCTAAAGGCAATTCAAAGGACCGCGGCGAGTTGGCGACGCCGTTGGGCAAGCGCTGACTGGATAAACGTTACCTCGCGTCCCAACATCTCGGTGGCTTCCCTGCAGAGGTCAGGCCGATCGCGCATTAATTCAAGAAATTGTTCCCTTGGTACATGTGCTATCTCCGACTCGGCAAGCGTTATCGCCGTCAGGCTATACGGATGTCCGGTAAAGGTCGACGGCAGTCCCAGCAGGGATCCCACGCCGAAGTCCCGGCTCAGTTTGGGCAGGTTCTGTACGCTCATGCGCACTTTTCCCTTGCACACCAGGAAAACGCCCTCGCTCTCACTGTCCTCGCGGAACAATACATACGCAGACGAATAGTGCTGCTTGCTGCATAGCGCTTCCAGACTGTTCCTCAGTTTCTCTGACGCTTTTAGGATATTTGCCCTGGGACCCACATTTTTCATTCAGCAGTTATGCCAAACCTGCGCCCCTTAGTGCTGTGACCCGAATCACAGATGTTTGTGAGGCAAGTCAAGTTCGCGACATCCAGCGCATTCTGTCTGACGGCGAGTCCGCCACCTGCAGGCTTAGGGCCTGGCAGGTGGGGACTTCTTTTTCCAGCTCCAAATCGCCTCACTGAAGCACGAGGTTCGAGATTGGCGGGACGTAAGCCAGCAGGTAAACGTATATCCCGACTAATGCAGCGAGAGCGAGACTATGGAAGAAGACGTAACGCAAAATGTCGCCCTCATGTCCGTACCAATTGGTCGCGGTACTGGCGACGACGATACTCTGCGCGTCGATCATCTTGCCCATGACGCCGCCGCAACTGTTCGCCGCTGCCATCAAGACCGGCGAGACGCCAACCTGTTGCGCGGAAATCTTCTGCAGACTGCCGAAGAGCACGTTGGACGATGTATCCGAACCGGTCAACGCCACACCCAGCCAGCCTAGGAGCGTCCCAAAGAACGGATATAGGCGGCCGGTTCGAGCGAAAGCCAGACCCATGGTGGCGTCGAGGCCCGAATAGCGCGTCATGAAACCGATGGCCAGCATGGCCGCAATGGTGAGCAACGAAAACCGGACCTTGAAGATGGTTTGCAGGTAAACCTTAAAGATCCTGGGGATGCTGAAGCCCATTACCAAGCCGGAGATCAGACCCGAAATCAGAATGCCACTGCCGGTGGCACTCAGCCAATTCAAGCGGAAAACGGCGGCTTCTTTGGTTGGTTTGGCAACCACTGGCGGCACACGCATCGACAGTTTGTCTATACCGGTGACTGGAAACTGCGGAGCGGTGATCTTGCTGGGCGGCGTACTCCAGCTTGCCATCGAGGTGAACACCTTTTCCGGCGTGTCCATGATTCTCTTGCCGGTCGGAGTGCCCCAACAGAAGACGATGACGCTGAGAATGATCCACGGTACCCAGGCGCGGACCACTTCGCCTGTGCTGTAACCATGCGCGGCGCGGTGCTCGGTCTTGGCCTCTTCGCCCTCGAAGGTCCAGACCCGCTTGGGATGCCAGATCATCAGAAAGCCGATAAGACACGCCATCGAGACCAGGGCTGCGCCCACATCCACCAGCCAGGGGCCGTGATGGTTAGAGATGTAATACTGCGTGGTAGCGAAGGAAGCGCCCGCTACCAGAATGGCCGGCCAGATCTCCAGCATCTCGGCAAAACCCACGAAGGCCCAGATCAACCAGAAGGGCACGATGAGGGAGAAGACGGGAAGAATGCGTCCCGCCATGGCTCCCAAAGTAAATTCGCTGAAACCGGTAACTCCGGCCAGCGCGATAATCGGAGTTCCCAGCGCGCCGTAGGCCACCGGCGCAGTATTGGCGATGAGCGACAGTCCGGAAGCCTGCAGCGGCAGGAAGCCCAGGCCGATAAGCATTGCGGCGGTCACGGCCACGGGAGTGCCAAAGCCGGCCGCGCCCTCAAAGAAAGCGCCAAAGCTGAAAGCGATGAGCAGCAGTTGCAGGCGCCGGTCCTGGGTAATGCCCGTCAAGCTTTGCTTCATCACCTCAAACTGACCCGCCTCTACCGTGAGCTGGTACATG
>Ga0209040_10000585_pt1 | contig 28117 bp, 23 predicted proteins | sample BogFormECP12_OM3_FD_188240 | JGI IMG/M metagenome (GOLD analysis project Ga0209040, IMG submission 188240) | Bog forest soil microbial communities from Calvert Island, British Columbia, Canada - ECP12_OM3 (SPAdes) (version 2) | ecosystem: Environmental > Aquatic > Freshwater > Wetlands > Bog ... | reverse complement strand
TGGCGGAGGGATTTGAACCCCCGGACGGTTTTAGCCGTCTCTCGCTTTCAAGGCGAGTGCATTAGGCCGCTCTGCCACGCCACCGCTGATAAGGGTAAGCGGTAGTAGCGTGACCGGCATGCACGCCATCGTCGCTGAATCGTCTGATCAACTGTTATGGCAAGAAGTACCCGGTGTGTCTGCCGGGCCGGGCGAGGTACTGATCAAAGTCGCCGCGGCCGGGGTCAACCGAGCCGACGTGCTGCAGGCCGCCGGTAACTATCCGCCACCGCCGGGTGCCAGCGAGATCCTCGGCATGGAGGTCGCCGGTGTCATCTCACAAGTCGGCTCAGGTGTCACCGGATGGTCCGTAGGACAAGAGGTTTGCGCTCTGCTGGCCGGCGGCGGATACGCCGAGTACGTCGCCGTTCCCGCTGGCCAGGTCATGCCGATTCCGCAAGGCGTCGACCTGGTCGACGCCGCCGGGTTACCGGAGGTGGCCTGCACGGTGTGGTCGAACCTGGTGTTGGTCGCTCACCTGAGCGAAGGCCAGCTGCTGCTGATGCACGGCGGGGCCAGCGGCATTGGAACCCACGCGATCCAGGTCGCACGTGCGTTGGGCGCCCGGGTGGCGGTGACCGCCGGATCGGTCGAGAAGCTGGAAACCTGTCGCGACTTGGGCGCGCAAATCACCATCAACTATCGCGACGAGGATTTCGTTGCGCGCCTGCGGGATGAGACCGGCGGCGCCGACGTGATCTTCGACATCATGGGCGCCTCGTATCTGGACCGGAATATCGACGCCCTGGCTCCCGATGGACAGCTGATCATCATCGGCATGCAGGGCGGGGTGAAGGCCGAGCTCAACCTGGGCAAGCTGCTGGGCAAACGGGCGCGGGTCATCGGCACCACGCTGCGGGCCCGGCCAGTGAGCGGCCCGAATAGCAAAAGCGCCATCGTCGAGGCGGTGACGGCCTCGGTCTGGCCGATGATTGCCCACGGACGCGTCCGGCCGATCATCGGCGCGCGCATGCCTATCCAACAGGCGGCTGAAGCTCACCGACAGTTGGTGGCGGGGAAGGTGCACGGAAAGATCGTGTTGACCGTGTAGCAACCCGCGAACGTAACGCTACTGCGAACTCGCGCTTGGATTTTCGCGCTGACGTTACGCTCGCGGCCCGTAAAATGCGTCAGCCCAACGACGCCAACGCGCGCACCAGCTGGTCGACTTCGGCCATCGTCGAGTAGTGCGCCAGCCCGACGGTAACGGCGCCGCCGACGTCGTTGACACCCAGCACGTCCAGCGCGCGTGAACTCTGGTCGGATATCGCCAGAATTCCGTTGTCCGCCAAGCGCTGCACCACCCGCTCAGCAGGCACCTGGTCGAGCGCGAAACTGACTACCGGAATCCGCGTCTCCGGACGCCCGATCAGCATCATCAACGGCAACGACCGTAACGACACCATCAGATAGTGGAAGACCCGGTTCAGATATGAGGCGGCAGATTGCATCGACACCGACAGCCGTTCACGTCTGCTGCCGCGAGCCGATTCGTCAAGTGCCGCAAGGTATTCGATGCTGGCGACGACGCCGGCCAGCAGACCGAACTGGTGCAGACCAACCTCTAGGCGCCCCGGGCCGGTGGCATAGGGATCGGTCGAGACCGAGCCGAAGGTGTTTATCAGCGCCGGATCGCGAAACACGATCGCCCCGATCGGCGGACCGCCCCACGCATGAGCGTTCACCGCGACCACGTCGACGTCGGTCTCCTTGATATCGAGCAACCGGTAGGGCGCGGCAGCGGAATGATCGACTACCACCAACCCGCCGACGTCGTGGACCAGCTTGGTCATCGCGCGCAGATCGGTGACCGTGCCCAGCGTTCCCGACGCGGAGGTGACGGCCACCAGTCGGGTCGACTTGCCGATCAGGCTTTCCCACTGCCACGTCGGCAACTCACCGGTCTCGATGTCGACCTCGGCCCACTTCACATTGGCGCCGTAGCGGTGCGCTGCCCGCAACCACGGGGCGATGTTCGCCTCGTCGTCAAGGCGGCTGACGATCACCTCGTATCCCAAACCCGCACGCGATGACGACGCCTCGGCCAGCGATGACAGCAGGACCGCGCGATCGGCGCCCAACACAACACCCGCCGGGTCAGCGTTGAACAGATCAGCCACCGCAGCCCGGGCCGCTTCCAGCACGGCGGCGCTGCGCTGTGCCGCCGGGTGGGCGCCCGCCGTGCTGGCGCTGGACCTACGAAAAGCCGTCGACACCGTCGTCGCAACGGAATCGGGAATCAGCATGCCGACCGGCGCGTCGAAATGCACCCATCCGTCACCCAGTGACGGATGCAGACCGCGCACCCGGGCGACGTCGTATGCCATGCCAGCCACCTTAGAGCTTCCGCCAATCCGCGAGAATTTCGCGACGGCAGCGGGTGCCGTAGACGTTCCAAACCGTTCCAGCCAGGTCAGGCTTCGCGAGCCAGGTCACCCGGCCAGCCATACTAGTCGAGTGGGTCTGGCCTTCGGAACGCTGATCGCACTGTTTTTGCTGATCGTGCCGGGGGCAATCGTCGGACGCATCGCTCAGCTAACGTGGCCGATCGCCATCGGGGTTGCCGCGGCGCTGACGTACGGCGTGGTTGCGCTGGCCATTATTCCGTTCGGCGCGCTCGGAATACCTTGGAACGGTTGGACGGCGCTGGCCGCACTAGTCGCGGTATGCGTGCTGATGATGGGTTTGCGGTTGGTGTTTGCCCGCTATTGCGACGCCGAGGCCGAAGCCCGAGCGGCCGGTGGTTGGCCGGCGGTTACGGTGGCGGCCGGGGTGTTGCTGGGCGGTCTGTTAGTCGGCTGGGCGGCATGGCGCGGCATCGTGCACTGGCAATCCATCCCCAGCACCTGGGACGCGGTTTGGCACGCCAACACAGTGCGCTTCATCCTCGACACCGGCCAGGCGTCATCCACCCACATGGGTGAGCTCCGCAACGTCGAAACACACGCCGGGATGTATTACCCGTCGGTGTTCCACGCCCTGACGGCGGTGTTCTGCCAACTCACCGGAGCGGCACCCACCACGGGCTACACCTTGACATCGGTGGCGGCGTCGGTCTGGCTGTTTCCGTCCAGCGCGGCTGTGCTCACCTGGTTTCTGGCGCGCCCCGTCACGACAGAGTGGCGTGCGGCGGGGGCAACGGCCACCGCGGCGGCGCTGTCGGCATCGTTCACCTCTGTGCCCTACGTCGAATTCGGCGTCGCCGCGATGCCGAACCTCGCGGCCTACGGAGTCGCCATTCCGACTTTTGCGTTGATCGCCTCGACGCCGCGGCACCGCGACCGCATCCCGGTGGCCGTGCTGGCGCTGGAGGGCGTCTTCTCGGTCCACCTCACCGGCGGGTTCATCGTGATCCTCTTCCTGTTGGGGTGGTGGCTGCTCGATGCGCTGTGGCATCCGGTGCGTGGCAGGCTGGCCGACGCGCTGACCCTGACCGCCGTGGCGCTGCCGACCGGGCTGATACTGGCTCCCCAGTTCCTCGGAGTGATCAAACAGGCCGACATCATCGCCGGGCACGCATTCCCCAGCTTCAAGAGCGTGAAGCAGGGCGTCATCGACGCACTCCTCCTGCACACCCGCCACCTCAACGACTTCCCGATTCAATACGCCCTCGTCGTGCTGTCCGGCATCGGCATGGCGATCGTCCTCTACAAGAAAATCTGGTGGCCGCCGGCGGTCTGGCTGGTGCTGACCGTGGCGACCATTTACTCGGGGGCGCCGTTTCGCAACCCGGTGGGCGCCGCCATCGAAAAGTTCAGCCAGTTCTTCTACAACGATCCCCGCCGGCTTACCGCGGTGATCACGATGCTGTTGACGCCGATGGCGGGCATCGCGCTGTTCGCGGTGGTCATCGTGTTGGTGGCCGGCGCCAAACGACTAGCCGATCGGTTCCGGCCGCTGCCCGCACCGGTGTGGGTCTCGGCCACGGCGGTGTTGCTGGTGGTGGCCACCGTGCTCACCGGCCGGCACTACCTGTATCGGCACCTGGTCCTGTTCGGCGACAAATACGACTCGGTGATCATCGACCAGAAGGACCTCGACGCCATGGCCTATCTGGCGACCCTGCCCGGGGCGCGCGACACCATCATCGGCGACTCCAATGTCGATGGCACCGCGTGGATGTACGCGGTGGCCGACCTGCACCCGCTGTGGACCCACTACGACTACCCACAGCAGACGGGCCCCGGCTATTTCCGCTACATCTTCTGGTCCCGTGCCAACACCGGCAACCCGTGGGTGGTCGAAGCGGTCCGAGTTCTCAACATCCGCTACATCCTTACCAGCGAGCCGACGGTTCGCGGGTTCAAGGAGCCTGAAGGGATAAGGTCACTGGAGAAATCGAAGTCGTGGGCGAAGATCTACGACAACGGTGGGGCCCAGATCTGGGAATGGCGCGGAAAGGCCACAGCAACACACCCCTAGAAGATCGTATTAAGAATTAAGGATGGTGACGGGATTGAGTACCGGCAACGACGACGACGGCATCGAGATCATCGGCGGCATCGATCCGAGGATCATGGCAGTCGGCGACGCGGAACGCGACGATGACTCCGACGAACGTTCCCTGACCGACCTGGTCGAGCAGCCCGCCAAGGTGATGCGAATCGGCACCATGATCAAGCAACTGCTCGAAGAAGTGCGCGCAGCGCCGCTCGACGAAGCCAGCCGCAACCGGCTGCGCGAGATTCACGCCACCAGCATCCGAGAGCTCGAAGACGGCCTGGCACCCGAACTGCGCGAGGAACTCGACAGGCTCACGCTGCCGTTCAACGAGGACGCCGCCCCGTCGGATGCCGAGTTACGCATCGCCCAGGCTCAGCTGGTCGGCTGGCTGGAAGGGTTGTTCCACGGCATCCAGACCGCGCTGTTCGCTCAGCAGATTTCCGCCCGCACGCAGCTGGAGCAGATGCGCCAGGGCGCGCTGCCGCCGGGAATGGGCCAACGGCCCGGACATTCGGGCACCGGACAGTACTTGTAAGCAGATAACGGTGGCCGCTCCGCACATCGAGACGCGCGACGCGTGGGTGGAATTCCCCATCTTCGACGCCAAGACGCGTTCGTTGAAGAAAACCGTTTTGGGTAAGGCGGGCGGCACAATCGGGCGCAACAACTCCAACGTGGTTGTCATCGAGGCGTTGCGGGACATCACCATGTCGCTGAACCTGGGCGACCGGGTCGGTCTGGTCGGTCACAACGGAGCCGGGAAATCGACTCTGCTGCGCGTTCTTTCGGGCATCTACGAGCCCACCCGGGGCTGGGCGAAGGTCACCGGACGAGTGGCTCCGGTCTTCGATCTCGGGGTCGGCATGGACCCCGAGATCTCCGGCTACGAGAACATCATCATCCGCGGCCTGTTCCTGGGGCAGACCCGAAAGCAGATGCAGGGCAAGGTGGACGAGATCGCCGAGTTCACCGAACTCGGCGACTACCTGTCGATGCCGCTGCGCACCTATTCCACCGGGATGCGAGTGCGGCTGGCTATGGGGGTGGTCACCAGCATCGACCCCGAGATTCTGTTGCTCGACGAAGGCATCGGCGCCGTGGACGCCGACTTCCTCAAGAAGGCACAGTCCCGGCTGCAGAGCCTGGTGGAGCGCTCCGGAATCCTGGTATTTGCAAGCCATTCCAACGAATTCCTGGCGCGGCTGTGCAAGACCGCGATGTGGATCGACCACGGAGTCATCAAGCTTCGCGGCAGCATCGAAGACGTGGTCCGCGCCTACGAGGGTGAGGACGCCGCCCGGCATGTGCGCGACGTGCTGGCCGAGACCGCCGCCGACCAGCCCCTCGTGCAAAAAGCTTCCGGGAATTCCACGGATGAGTGAATCCGTCTTCGCTGTGGTGGTCACCCACCGGCGCCCGGACGAGCTGGCCAAGTCGCTGGATGCGCTGACCACGCAGACCCGCTTGCCCGATCACATGATCGTGGTCGACAACGATGGTTCCCCGGATGGTTCCAGCGGCAGTCGGGTTCGCGATCTGGTCGACAGCCAGCCGATTTCGACCACGTACTTGGGTTCGCGCCGAAACCTCGGCGGGGCAGGCGGTTTCGCGCTGGGCATATTGCACGCGTTGTCGCAGGGCGCCGATTGGGTGTGGCTGGCTGACGACGACGGTCGTCCGCAGGATACCCGGGTGCTGGCAGCCCTGATGGCATGCGCCGAGAAGTACGGCCTGGCCGAGGTATCGCCGATGGTGTGCAATATGGACGATCCGCGGCGGCTGGCGTTTCCGCTACGGCGTGGCGTGGTATGGCGCAGGCGCGCAAGCGAATTGCGTACCGAAGAGGGACAGGATCTACTGCGTGGAATCGCGTCGCTGTTCAATGGCGCGCTGTTCCGGGCATCAAACCTGGAATCCATCGGCGTCCCCGATCTGCGGCTGTTCATCCGTGGCGACGAGGTAGAGATCCACCGGCGTCTGGTCCGGTCCGGCCTGCCGTTTGGAACCTGCCTGGACGCGGTTTACCTGCATCCGTGCGGATCCGATGAGTTCAAGCCGATCCTGGGCGGCCGGATGCATACCCAATATCCCGACGACCCGGCCAAGCGGTTTTTCACCTACCGCAATCGCGGCTACGTATTGTCGCAACCGGGTCTGCGCAAGCTGCTGCCCCAGGAGTGGGTTAGGTTCGGCTGGTTCTTCCTGGTGACCCGCCGCGATCCCAAGGGCCTGCTGGAGTGGATCCGGTTGCGCCGCTTGGGACGTCGCGAGATATTCGGCAAGCCTGAGGCGGGAGGATCCTCATGACGTTCATCGACGCGGCGGCCCAGTCGCGGACGTTTACCCGGGCCCGCGGCGATCTGGTCGACGGCTTCCGCCGCCACGAGCTGTGGCTGCACCTGGGCTGGCAAGACATCAAGCAGCGCTACCGCCGCTCGGTGCTGGGCCCGTTCTGGATCACCATCGCGACGGGTACCACCGCTGTCGCGATGGGCGGGCTGTATTCGAAACTGTTTCACCTGGAACTGTCGGTGCACCTGCCGTATGTCACACTCGGGCTGATCATTTGGAACCTGATCAACGCTGCAATCCTGGAGGGCGCCGACGTCTTCGTCGCCAACGAAGGACTGATCAAACAATTGCCGACGCCGCTCTCCGTGCACGTCTACCGGCTGGTGTGGCGGCAGATGATCTTGTTCGCACACAACATCGTCATCTATCTCGTCGTCGCGATCATCTTCCCCAAGCCGTGGTCGTGGGCCGACCTGTCGGTGTTTCCGGCGCTGGCGCTGATCGTCCTCAATGCCATATGGGTGTCACTGTGTTTCGGCATCCTGGCAACCCGCTACCGCGACATCGGCCCCCTGCTGTTTTCCGTCGTGCAGTTGCTGTTCTTCATGACGCCGATCATCTGGAACGACGACACGTTGCGGCATCAGGGCGCCGGACGCTGGGCGAGCATCGTCGAACTCAACCCGCTGCTGCACTATCTCGACATCGTGCGGGCACCGCTGCTGGGCGCTCACCAGGAGCTGCGGCACTGGATGGTGGTGGTAGTGCTGACAGCCGTCGGCTGGGTGCTGGCGGCCTTCGCGATGCGGCAATACCGCGCCCGGGTCCCGTATTGGGTGTAGCCACTTGCCGTTGAGCGGGTGTCGAGGGTACTAGCCCGTTTCTTCGGTGACGATCATTCGGTCGTCGCTGGTGGCCCACTACTTGGTGAGGAGCGCGATGGACACCGTCTCGTCCTTGCCGCCAGGCGTGCCGCCGTTGTTGAGGTGCACTTTGTCGTTGGCGGTGTCGACGCCGGTGACGACCACGGCTTTGTCGGACAAGGGGTTGCCCTTGTCAGTCCTTCCGCACCCTGCTTCGACGCGTGCGCCGCAACGCAATTGAAGCGTCGCGCACGCCGAATTCCCTGCAGATTTGCTAGTTGACGAACTCATGATTCCGCGCGATCCCCACCATAATCCGCTGCATCAGGTGTTTTTCACCGAGGAACGTCAGAGCATCGGATTGCCGGGCCTCGGCGCCGCACGCACCCGTCGCATCCAGCTGGACCCACGCATACTCGCCCGGCTGGACGCCAGTATGGCCGTCCGGACCGACGACGATGGAACCGCGACTGCTCGGATCGGCTACGAACCTGTGCTATTCGCCCAGACCACCATGGAACGTCTTGTCGACGATTTTCTCCAGACTCAGGCCGCCGTGGCGGAAGAGCCCGACATGGGGGTCGATGACCTCGATCTCGGCGTCGGCTGTGGATCCTTCGCGTGACCGCGCAACCCGTGCGCACATCGAGATCGCGATTGCCGCAAAGCGGCCTACTCGGCGAGGCACAGCCCGACGAGGCCGACGATTTCTTCGCCGTCGGCCGTCACTTGTTGGGTTCTGAATCGAGGTGACCACCGTGCTTGAGGTGCGAACAATCCGCGGCATCGCGGCCGCCGTGGACACAGCCGCCACAGAGAGACATCATTCGGTGCACCCCGAGTCACTGCGCAAAGACGACGAAGCTCAACGCCGGACCCGGCCGATGGAGGATTATGCGATCGTGAGCGACCTCTCGGTGATCGGTTGCGTCGGGACGTTGATCGTTGCGACCCGCGGTAACCGCGGCGCCGGCGAGGTCTTGCTAACCGTGCGGGGGTCCAGGGAAACGTTCCTCGCATGGTCCGACGAACCATTGCCTAAAGGCACCAAGGTGCTGGTGGTTGAGGTCCGGGGCGCGCGGACGGTGGTCGTCGAGCCCTGGAAGGACCTGCTCTGGTCTCGCTTCAGGACCGAAATACCCTGATACACGCCAACGAACTGCAAGGAGTCCAACCATGCTCGGTTATAAGGTGCCCGCTCCGGACCAGGCGATGCTGATCTCCGGCGGTCGGGCCAAGAGCAACGCCCCGTTCCGCGTCGTGACCGGCCACGGCGCCTTCATCATGCCGGTCTTCCGCAAGGTCCGGTTCCTGACGCTGGCCATGTGCGAAGCCGAGGTCGCCGAAAAATGCGTCACCCAGCAGGGCATCACCCTCAACGTCCGGTCGGTGATCGCCTTCAAGGTCGGCAACGACACCGAGAGCATCATCAGCGCCGCGCAGCGATTCCTGTCAGACCAGGACCAGATGGCCGTGCTCACCGGCCGGATCTTCGCCGGTCACTTGCGCTCGATCATCGGCTCGATGACCGTGGAGCAGATCATCCGAGAACGTCAGAAGCTGGCCACCGAGGTACTCGACGGCTCGAAGGAGGAGATGGCCCGGATCGGCCTCACTGTCGACGCCTTGCAGATCCAGTCCATCGACGACGACGGGCTCGGCTACATCAACGCGATGTCGGCACCGCACAACGCGGCCATCCAGCAGCAAGCGCAGATCGCTCAGGCGCAGGCGAACCAGGCGGCCGCGGAAGCCGAGCAGGAGTCACAACGCAATCAAGCCGAATTCGCCCGTGAGACCGCGATCGTCAAGGCTCAATACAAGGCCGAGGTCGATAAGGCCCAGGCCCAGGCCGCCCAGGCCGGCCCCCTGGCCGAAGCCCAGGCTCAGCGCGAGGTGCTGGCGATGCGCACCGAATTGGCCGAGCGTGCCGCTGAGCTGCGCCAACAGGAACTAGTCGCCGAGGTGGTCAAACCGGCGGAAGCGGAAGCCGAACGCGTCCGGATCTTGGCCGTCGCTGACGCGGAGAAGATGAAGATCCAGGCCGAGGCGGCGGCGTCGCACAACCGGGTGGCGCTGGACAGGATGCTCATCGACCAGCTACCTCAAATCGTCGAAAAGGCCGCTCTTGGGCTGGCGAACGCAAATATCACGGTGCTCAACGGCGCCGATGGGCTCGGCCAGGTGGCCGCCGGTCTGGTCTCGCAGGGCGTGGCGATCTTCGACGCGCTGCGAGGCGGGGTCATCGACTATGACGACGACGAGGACGGCGCGCCGCTGGCCGGGCACCCGAAAGATGGTTCGTAACAACGCGACTCGCGCGGTAAGTCATCGGTTAGCCCCGAGGGCGCCGCGGCCGCCGACCGGGCGCCAGGCCGATCGGCGAGCAAACAACGATAGAAACACGGGCAGAGTGGGTATCCCGTTAGGTCACCGACTGGAAATGCTTGTCGGATACTGGTGACGGGCGCCTGCCGATGGTGTATCACTGATAAACCAAGCTTCGCGGCGTATCAGTAATCGGCAAAACGACAACAAGACCATAGGGCGGCGGACGTGAGCGACGAAGTCCAATCAGTGGCGGATGCGGCGCGGGATCAGCTCGCCGCGGAACTGGCTCGGCTGCGGCAGCGGCGCGATCGCCTGGAGGTCGAGGTCAAAGCCGATCGCGGCATGATCGGCGACCACGGAGACGCGGCCGAGGCGATACAGCGAGCCGACGAACTAGCCGTTCTCGGCGACCGGATCAACGAACTGGATCGGATGTTGCGCACCGGACCTCCGCGCACCGACCAATCGGAAACGCTGCCCGGGGGTACCGAGGTGACCTTGCGATTTCCCGACGGAGAAGTCGTCACGATGCACGTGATCTCCGTCGTCGAGGAAACCCCGGCCGGCCGCGAAGCCGAGACCTTGACCGCTCGCAGTCCGCTGGCGCGAGCCCTGGCCGGGCATCAACCGGGCGACACGGTGACCTATTCCACACCGCAAGGGGAAAATCAGGTCGAGTTGCTCGCGGTGAAGTTGCCCACCTGACGCTGCGCCGGGCCCCGTTAGACTTCAACCTCGATGGCCCCTACAAACTCCGAGGCCGCGCCGCCACGCCCACACCTGAATCTGACAACTCAGGTGTGGCGCTTCATTGTTACCGGCGGTCTGGCCGCCGTCGTCGACTTCGGCCTCTACGTGACGCTGTACAGGGTGGTCGGCTTACAGGTCGACCTGGCGAAAGCCACCAGCTTCGTCGTTGGCACCATCACCGCGTACCTGATCAACCGCCGATGGACATTTCAGGCCTCGCCAAACACCGCCCGCTTCGTCGCGGTCATGTTTCTCTACGGGATTACCTTCGTCGTGCAAGTCGGACTCAATCATCTATGTCTTGCGCTCTTGCATTATCGGGAGTGGGCCATACCTGTTGCGTTCGTGATCGCGCAGGGCACCGCCACGGTTATCAATTTCATCGTGCAGCGAGCCGTGATCTTCCGGATCCGCTGACCCGAGCGGCCAGGCGGTACCCTCTTTGACGATGTTGAGCGCGGGAGTTTCCACCACCGCCACCCGGCTGACCGGGTGGGGCCGCACCGCACCCTCGGTGGCACAGGTGCTCCGCACCCCCGATCCCGAGGCGATCGCCAAGGCGGTTGCGCAGGTCGCTGACGCCGGCGGCTTGTCAAACGGGCGGGGCGTCATCGCCCGCGGGCTGGGACGTTCCTACGGCGATAACGCGCAAAACGGCGGCGGGCTGGTTATCGACATGACCGCGCTGAACAACATCCACTCCATCAGCGCCGACACCAAGCTGGCCCACGTCGATGCCGGAGTCAACCTCGACCAGCTGATGAAGGCGGCTTTGCCGTTCGGGCTGTGGGTCCCGGTGCTGCCGGGAACCCGGCAGGTCACCATTGGCGGGGCAATCGCTTCCGACATCCACGGGAAGAACCACCACAGCGCGGGCAGCTTCGGCAACCATGTGCGCTCGATCCAGCTGTTGACCGCCGACGGGCAGATCCGAACCATCACGCCGGATGGCGAGGACGCCGAGCTTTTCTGGGCGACCGTCGGCGGAAATGGCCTCACCGGGATCATGCTTCGGGCGACCATCGAGATGACCCCCACCGAGACGGCATATTTCATCGCCGATGGCGACGTCACCAGAAGCCTTGAAGAGACCATCGCGTTTCACCGCGACGGCAGCGAAGCCAACTACACGTATTCCAGCGCCTGGTTCGATGCGATCAGCGCACCACCCAAGTTAGGCCGAGCAGTGATATCGAGGGGATCGCTGGCGACGCTGGACCAACTGCCTGAGAAGCTGCGCAAGAATCCGCTGAAATTCGATGCGCCGCAGTACTTCACGACACCCGACATCTTCCCGAGCGGCCTCGGTAATAAGTTGATCTTCGGCGCGGCGACCCAACTGTGGTACCGCACGGGTGGCACTTACCGGGGCAAGACCCAGAACCTGACGCAGTTCTACCACCCGCTCGACATGGTCGGCGAGTGGAACCGCGCCTACGGGTCCGCGGGCTTCGGTCAGTACCAATTCGTGGTGCCCACGATGGCGGTCGAGGAATTCAAAGGGATAATCCGCGACATCCAGAAGTCAGGGCACTACTCGTTTCTCAATGTGTTCAAGCTGTTCGGACCGGGTAACCAAGCGCCGTTGAGCTTCCCTATCCCCGGCTGGAATGTCTGCGTCGACTTCCAGATCAAGCCAGGGCTCAATGAGCTTCTCAACGAACTCGACCGTCGGGTCCTGGAATTCGGCGGGCGGCTTTACACGGGCAAAGATTCCCGCGCGACCGCCGAGACCTTTCACGCCATGTATCCGCGCATCGACGAGTGGATTGCCGTGCGCCGCAAGGTTGATCCCACCGGGGTGTTCGCTTCCGACATGGCCCGACGTTTGGAGCTGCTCTAGATGGTGCTCGACGCCGTAGGAAACCCCCAGACCGTGCTACTGCTCGGTGGCACGTCCGAAATCGGGCTGGCCATCTGCGAGCGATACCTGCAAAACGCGCATGCGCGGATCCTGTTGGCCGCCATGCCCGACGACCCGGGCCGCGACGACGCGGTGGCCCAGATGAAGGCCGTAGGCGCGCGGTCGGTGGAGCTGATCGACTTCGAGGCCACCGACACCGACACCCACCCGAAGATGATCGACAAGGTCTTTTCGAATGGCGACGTCGACGTTGCCATCGTGGCGTTTGGTTTGCTCGGGGACGCCGAAGAACTGTGGCAGAACCAGCGCAAGGCTGTGCAGATCGCTGAAATCAACTACACTGCAGCGGTTTCCGTGGGTGTGCTGCTGGGCGAGAAGATGCGCGCTCAGGGCTTCGGTCAGATCATCGCAATGAGCTCGGCCGCCGGTGAGCGGGTGCGACGGTCCAACTTCGTCTACGGCTCCACCAAGGCCGGTCTGGACGGTTTCTACCTGGGATTGTCAGAGGCTTTGCGCGAGTACGGGGTTCGTGTCCTGGTGATCCGGCCGGGCCAGGTGCGTACCCGGATGAGCGCACATATCAAGGAGGCCCCGTTAACCGTCGACAAGGAGTACGTCGCCGACCTCGCGGTGACCGCGTCGGCAAAAGGTAAGGAATTGGTTTGGGCGCCAGCAGCATTCCGCTATGTGATGATGGTGTTACGGCACATCCCGCGGAGCGTCTTCCGCAAGCTGCCAATCTGACCATGCGCAACGCGCTGGCCAGTCTCGGCCAGATGGCCTTGGCCGCGGCAGTGGCCGTGATCGTCGCGGTGATATCGCTGATCGCCATCGCCGGCGTTCAGTGGCCGGCGTTTCCGTCGTCCAACCAGCTGCATGCGCTGACCACCGTCGGTCAGGTCGGTTGCCTGGCCGGGCTGGTCGGCACCGGCTGGGTGTGGCGGCGGGGCGGGCGGTACCGGCTGCTGGCTCAGCTGGGCGGGCTGGTCTTCGTGTCCGCGTTCACCGTCGTGACGCTGGGCATGCCGCTGGGAGCCACCAAGCTGTATCTGTTCGGCATCTCCGTCGACCAGCAGTTCCGCACCGAATACCTGACCCGGCTCACCGACAGCGCCGCCCTGCACGACATGACCTACCTCGGGCTGCCGCCGTTCTACCCGCCGGGCTGGTTCTGGATCGGCGGGCGCGTCGCAGCGCTGACCGGCATACCGGCCTGGGAGATCTACAAGCCGTGGGCGATCACCTCGATCACCATCGCGGTCGCTGTCGCGCTGGTGCTGTGGTGGCGGATGATCCGCTTTGATTACGCATTGATCGTCACCGCGGCGACCGCGGCGGTGACGCTGGCCTACAGCTCGCCGGAGCCCTACGCCGCGATGATCACCGTCCTGCTGCCGCCGATGCTGGTGCTGACGTGGTCGGGCCTGCGCGCCACCGAGCGACACGCCAGCGTGACCCCAGACGCCGACAGTCACGCTAGCGTGACGCTCGCGCCACGAGCCGGCTGGGCCGCGGTGGTCGGCGCCGGGATCTTCCTGGGCTTCACGGCCACCTGGTACCTGCTGCTGTTTGGCTTCAGCGCGTTCACGATGTCGCTGATGGCGCTGCTGCTGGCCGGAATGCGCCGGCGTCGAAGCGGCTTCAAAGCCGCGCTCGACCCGTTGCGCCGGTTGGCCGTCATCGGGATCATCGCTGCGGCGATCGCGAGCACCACATGGCTGCCGTTTCTCTGGCGCGCGGCCCGCAGCCCGGTCAGCAACAGCGGCAGCGCCGCGCACTATCTGCCCGCCGACGGCGCCGAGCTGACCTTCCCGATGCTGCAGTTCTCGCTGCTGGGGGTCATCTGCATGGTGGGCACCCTGTGGCTGGTGGTGCGTGCGCGTTCGTCGGTGCGGGCGGGCGCGCTGGCCATCGCGGTGCTGGCGGTCTACCTGTGGTCACTGTTGTCGATGCTGACCACGCTGGCGCGCACGACGTTGCTTTCGTTCCGGCTGCAGCCGACGCTGAGCGTGCTGCTGGTTGCCGCCGGGGTCTTCGGCTTCCTGGAGGCCACCCGTGCCCTGGCTCCACGCAGCCGGGCCGTCGCCCCGGTGGCCGGCGCAGTCGGGCTGGCCGCGGCGATCGCGTTCAGCCAGGACATTCCCGACGTGCTGCGGCCGGATCTCACCATCGCCTACACGGACACCGACGGCCACGGCCAGCGCGGCGACCGGCGGCCGCCGAGTTCCGAGAAGAACTACTCCGCGATCGACGCCGCCATCCTGCACGCCACCGGCAGACCGCGCGATCAGACCGTGGTGCTGACCGCCGACTACAGTTTCCTGTCGTACTACCCTTACTGGGGCTTTCAGGGGTTGACCTCGCATTATGCGAATCCGCTGGCGCAGTTCGACCTGCGGGCCGCGCAGATCGAGAAATGGTCCACGTTCAAGACGCCCGACGAATTGGTCCACGCGCTGGATACGCTGCCCTGGCCCGCGCCGACGGTGTTCCTGATGCGTCGCGGCGCGAGCAATACCTATACCTTGCGGCTGGCCCAGGACGTCTATCCGAACCAGCCCAACGTCCGTCGTTACACCGTCGACCTGAGCGCCGCTCTGTTCGCCGACCCGCGTTTCAGTGTTCAAAGCATCGGGCCTTTTGTGCTGGCCATCCGCAAGCCGGGGGCTCCCCAGTGACAGAGCGCTGATGGCCACCGAAACCTCACCTGACAGGGCCCAACAACTAGCATCTAGCTCCGTGAGCGACGCGGGAGCAAACGACCGGATTGCCCGCCTCGTCGCTGTCGTCGCCGGTCTGCTCGGGGCCGTCCTGGCGATCGCCACCCCGGTACTGCCGGTCAACCAGACCACCGCGCAACTGAACTGGCCGCAGAATGGCACGTTCGACAGCGTCGAGGCACCGTTGATCAGCTACGTGGCCACCGACCTGCACGTCACCGTGCCCTGCCAGGCGGCCGCGGGACTGGCCGGGCCGCAGAACGCAAGCAAGACGGTGCTGTTGTCGACGGTGCCCAAGCAAGCCCCGAAGGCCGTCGATCGCGGGCTCCTCATTCAGCGCGCCAACGACGACCTGGTGCTCGTGGTGCGCAACGTCCCGGTGGTCACGGCCCCGCTGAGCCAGGTACTGAGCCCGGCCTGCCAGCGATTGACATTCACCGCCCACGCCGACCGGGTCGTCGCTGAATTCGTCGGGCTGACGCAGGGTCCCAACGCCGAGCATCCCGGCTCGCCACTGCGCGGCGAGAAAAGCGGCTACGACTTCCGACCGCAGATCGTCGGCGTGTTCACCGATCTGGCCGGACCGGCGCCACCGGGCCTGAGCTTCTCGGCGACCGTCGACACCCGCTACAGCAGCAGCCCAACGCCGCTGAAGATGATCGCGATGATCCTCGGGGTGGTGCTGACCGGGGCCGCCCTCATTGCGCTGCACATCCTCGACACCGCTGACGGCACCCGGCACCGGCGCTTCCTGCCACCGCGTTGGTGGTCGATCGGCGGTTTGGATGCCCTGGTCATCGTCGTCCTGGTGTGGTGGCATTTCGTCGGCGCCAACACCTCCGACGACGGCTACATCCTGACCATGGCCCGGGTGTCCGAGCATGCCGGGTACATGGCCAACTACTACCGCTGGCTGGGAACCCCGGAGGCGCCATTCGGCTGGTATTACGACCTGCTGGCGATGTGGGCGCACATCAGCACCACCAGCATCTGGATGCGGCTGCCGACCCTGGCCATGGCGCTGACGTGCTGGTGGGTGATCAGTCGCGAAGTCATCCCCCGGCTGGGTCGCGCCGTCAAGACAAACCGTGCGGCGGCGTGGACGGCCGCGGGATTGTTCCTGGCGACGTGGTTGCCGCTCGATAACGGCCTGCGGCCCGAGCCGATCATCGCCCTGGGCATCTTGCTCACCTGGTGTTCGGTGGAGCGGGCGGTGGCCACCAATCGGCTGCTGCCGGTGGCGATCGCCTGCATCATCGGCGCGCTGACCCTGTTCTCCGGGCCGACCGGCATCGCGTCCATCGGCGCCCTGCTGGTCGCGATCGGGCCGCTGCGAACCATCGTGCACCGCAGATCCAAACAGTTTGGTGCGCTACCACTTCTGGCGCCCATTCTCGCCGCGGTCACCGTCACCGTGATCCTGATCTTCCGCGACCAGACCCTGGCAGGCGAGATGCAGGCGACCGCCCTCAAGCGTGCTCTCGGGCCCAGCCTGAGCTGGTTTGACGAGCACACCCGTTACGAGCGGCTGTTCATGGCCAGCCCCGACGGATCCGTCGCCCGGCGCTTCGCCGTGCTGGCGCTGGTCCTGGCGCTCGGGATAACGGTGGCAATGTCGTTGCGCAAGGGCCGAATTCCGGGCACTGCCGCCGGACCGAGCCGCCGCATCGTCGGCATCACCATCATCTCGTTCCTGGCGATGATGTTCACCCCCACCAAGTGGACACACCACTTCGGGGTGTTTGCCGGACTGGCCGGATCGCTGGGAGCACTGGCCGCGGTGGCGGTAACGGGTGTGGCGATGAAGTCCCGACGCAACCGCGCCGTGTTCGCCGCCGTGGTGCTGTTCTTGGTGGCGTTGTCGTTCGCCAGCGTCAACGGCTGGTGGTATGTGTCCAATTTCGGTGTGCCGTGGTCGAATTCGTTCCCGGCATGGCATTATGCGTTTGCCACCGGGCTGCTCGGGCTGACCGTGCTGGTGCTGATGCTGACGGCGTGGTTCCATTTCGTCGCCCCCGACGAGTCATCCGCCGGACCACCGAAGACACGGTATGGCGCGCGACTGGCCGGAATCATCCAGTCCCCGTTGGCAATTGCGGCGTGGGTACTGGTGATTTTCGAGGTGGCTTCACTGACCCTCGCGATGACCGCCCAATACCCGGCGTGGTCGGTGGGACGGTCAAACCTGGAGGCGTTGGCCGGCAAGACGTGCGGACTGGCCGAAGACGTGCTGGTGGAGCAGGATCCCAACGCCGGCATGCTGCCACCCGTAAGCGGTTCGGGGGCCGGCGCCCTGGGGGCCGGCCTGTCCGAAGCCTTCACGCCCAACGGTATCCCCGCTGATGTCCGCGCCGACCCGGTGATGGAGCGTCCGGGCGACCGCAGCTTCGTCAACGACGACGGGCTGATCACCGGCGCAGAAGCCGGCACTGAGGGCGGCACCAACGCCGCACCCGGAGTCAACGGCTCGGTTGCCCAGCTGCCCTACAACCTGGATCCCGCCCGCACACCCGTGCTGGGCAGCTGGCGCTCCGGTGTGCAGGTACCCGCCACTCTGCGGTCGGGCTGGTACCGACTACCGGCGCGGGACAAGGCGCGGCCGCTGCTGGTGGTATCGGCGGCCGGCCGTTTCGACCCCCGCGAGGTGCAGTTGCAGTGGGCTACCGATGACGGCGCGGCCAGCGGACATCCCGGCGGATCATTCCAGTTCGCCGATGTCGGGGCTCCGCCGGCCTGGCGTAACTTGCGGCTGCCCATGTCGGCGATTCCGAGCGCCGCCACCCAGGTTCGCCTCGTCGCGACCGACGAGGATCTGGCGCCCCAGCACTGGATCGCGGTCACGCCGCCGCGCATTCCGCAGCTACGCACGCTGCAGGATGTGGTGGGCTCGCAGGACCCGGTGCTCCTGGACTGGCTGGTGGGTCTGGCGTTCCCGTGCCAGCGACCGTTCGGCCACCAAAACGGCGTCGACGAAGCGCCGAAGTGGCGAATCCTGCCGGATCGATTCGGCGCCGAGGCCAACTCTCCGGTGATGGACAACAACGGAGGCGGCCCACTGGGCGTCACCGAGTTGCTGGTGAAGGCGACCACGGTGGCGAGCTACCTGAAAGACGACTGGTCCCGGGACTGGGGTGCATTGCAACGGTTGACGCCCTACTACCCTGACGCACAAGCCGCCCGTCTCCAACTAGCGACGGTGACGCGCAGCGGCCTGTGGAACCCGGCGCCACTCAGACATTAGGTCGGCTTAGAGTCCGGGCAAGCAGAGGCCGGGGATGCACCCAAGATTCGGTGGTGGGTTGTCTCCCTCGTATACAAAATGACCACGATTAGCCTGGAACCCGTAGTCGACCCAGTACCAGGTGTGGCAGACATTCATGTCCCACACGACATCGCTCTCCGGCAGCGGCTGCCCTGGGCACCATTGATATGGGCCCCGTGTGTTGGCCTGCGCGGCACCCGCGACCAGACCAAATCCGGCCACCGCGACGACGCCCGACAGCAGCGCCCCGGCAGCAATTCGCTTGAGGTATGACGCGGTGTTCACGGTCGTTCCTTTCATTGCATCGGGGCTGTCGCCGTAAGCCGCTCTGGAGTCGCACTTCTGCCCCGCTCCGGTTGATGTCTGTATCAATCCGAAAACGGGGCAGAAGGGTATTACCCGGCTCAGGGGACGAGAGCACGCAAGGGGTGCGTGAGGGCCCATTCCGGGTGCAGGATGTCGCCGGCGTAATGGCGCACCGGGTGCAGAGGTCCGCTGTACGGGTCGTACGGGTCAGCGGATGCGACTGCCGGCATCAGCGACGCCGCGAGTGACAGACCGAGAGCGCCCAAGAGGACACCTGCCATCATGCGTAGCTTGGACACCTTCTTCTTGCTCACCTGAGTTTCTGATTGGGCGGTTTTGGCGTTCATAGTTGTGATTCCTTATCTGCATCTGCCGGATGATTCGCCGGATGTCTCCCAGGTCGGAAAATTCCCCTGCCTCGCTTGCTGGAGAATCCCCGCCTGGTGCCGGTCGCTGCGACCGACACTTCTAGGTTGCCGCACACCGCTTGCCTGATCCTGGTGAAATTCTTGCGAAATTATTGTTCGCTAGACAGCGGTCGCTAGGGATAAATAGCACGTCATAGTGATATTAACGCGATACCATAGGTTGCTGTCAGCGCGGGGGTCGGCGCGACGTTGATCATGGCCATCGGTAAGTCTACGCTAACGGTTCGTGGCCACTTACCAAGATGGTGATGCCTGGCTAGCCCTGGCCGACGGGACGCGACGGGCGATTGTGGAACGCCTCGGACACGGCCCGCTGGCAGTCGGTGAATTGGCCCGCCACCTACCTGTCAGCAGGCCGGCGGTTTCGCAGCACCTCAAAGTGCTCAAGTCAGCCGGGCTGGTGCGCGACCACGCTGCGGGAACGCGTCGCGTCTACCAGCTAGATCCGACTGGTCTCGAGGCGTTGCGCGCCGAGCTCGACCGGTTCTGGACTCAAGCCCTGGCCAGCTACGCGCAAGCCATCGACGAATCCAAGGAACGGCAAGGATTGGAAGGAGAAGTTTCATGACACAGCCCCGAACTCCGAATATCCGGCACTCCGTCGTCGTCAACGCTCCTGTCGAGCGTGCGTTCGCCGTCTTCACCGGGCAATTCGGCAACTTCAAGCCGCGCGAGCACAACTTGCTCGCCGTCCCGATCGCCGAGACAGTATTCGAGCGCCAAGTGGGCGGGCATATCTACGACCGCGGCGTCGACGGCAGCATGTGCCGATGGGCGCGCGTATTGGTCTACGAGCCTCCCAGCCGCGTGGTGTTTTCCTGGGATATCGGTCCGACCTGGCAGCTGGAAACCGACCCGTCCAAGACCAGCGAGGTCGAGGTGCGCTTCACCGCGGAGCCCGGCGAGCGCACCCGCGTCGAACTCGAACATCGCCATCTCGACCGGCACGGCCCCGGTTGGCAATCGGTCGCGGACGGTGTCGACGGCGATGCGGGGTGGCCGCTGTATCTGGACCGCTACGGTCGTCTCTTCAGCGTGGGGGCGCGGCCGTGACAGCAAACGGCGAAGCCACCCTGATGGAGATGGCCCGCGCTGAGCGGGCCGACCTCGCAGCCTTCCTGGCTACCCTGACGCCCCAGCAGTGGGACACCCCCAGCCTGTGTGTGGGGTGGAGCGTCAAAGACGTTGTTGCGCACATGATCAGCTATGAGGAACTCGGCACGATGGGGTTGATCAGGCGATTCGTGAAGGGCCGGATAGTGCGCGCCAACGAGGTCGGCGTCGATGAGTTCGCGCCGCTGAGCCCGCGGCAGCTGATCGAATTCCTGCGCAATCATCTGACACCCCATGGGTTGACCGCGGGTTTCGGTGGCATGATCGCACTCGTCGACGGCACGATCCATCACCAAGACATCCGGCGCGCGCTCGGCCAACCTCGCACCATCCCCGCCGATCGCCTCGGCCGTGTTCTCGGCCTGGTGCCGGGCAACCCCAGGCTCGGAGCGGGACGGCGGATCAGGGGACTGCGACTGCGCGCCAACGACATCGACTGGGCCCACGGCCACGGGCCCGAGGTAACCGGCACCGGCGAAGCGCTGCTCATGGCCATGTCAGGCCGCCCCGCAGCGCTCGCTGACCTCGCCGGTCCGGGTCACGCCACCCTGGCTGCACGGCTGGGTGATCGCCCGGCCAAGTGATCGATCCGCTCAGCTGGGGCGGATCTCGACGGTGAACTCGTGGCTGCCGATGCGGATGCGGTCGCCGTCGGCGAGGGTGGCGCTGCCCCGGATCCGCTGCTGTTGTACCTCGACACCATTCGTCGACTTCGAATCGTAGATCACGAAACCGGTTCCGGTGTCTATGATTACGGCGTGGTACCGGCTGACGTCGGTGTCGTCGTCGAGAACGATGTCGTTGTCAGAATGGCGCCCGATCCGGGTGGACGCGCCGCTAAGCACGTACTGGCGACCGCGTCTATCGCGCAGCCGGGCGATGGTGGGCTCGCCGGTGGACTCGCCGGTCGCCGCGGCATCCGACTCGGGGTCGTAAACGTTCTGCTTGTGCGTGGTCAGGGTGGAACGTTTAGCGATCAAGGGCTCCTGGCGCAGGATGCGCTCATGCAGGGCACTCACCGTGGGACCGGGATCGATGCCAAGCCCGTCGGCCAGGGTTGTTTTCAGGCGCCGATAAGCACCGAGGGCGTCGGATTGGCGCTCGGTGACGTAGTAGGCGGTAATCAGCTGCGCCCAGAGCGGTTCACGGAATGGGTGTTCGGCGGTCAGCGCCTCGAGCTCACCGATCACCGCCCCGGCGCGTCCGCACGCGATCTCCGCCTCCGCCCGGGCGGTGTGGGCCGCCACCTTCTCTTCCAACAGCATGGCGGCGTAGGCATCGACGAAGGCGAAGTCGCGCAAGTCATCGAGGACCGGTCCGCGCCATTCGCCCAGCGCGGCGTGCAGGTGGTTGCCGGCGTCCTCGAATCGTCCCGCGGCCGCGGCCCGGGCACCCGCAGTCTTTTCGGCGGTGAAGCGTCCCACATCGCAGTCGGCGTCGGCGACGCTGAGTTGATACCCCGGCGGCGCGCTCGCCAGCACCGTGTACCGGTCGGCCCCAGCACTATTAAGCAGTCGGCGCAGGGTGGATATATGGGACTGAATGCTGGTGCGCGCCGCCGGCACAGGGTCCTCACCCCATACCGCGTCAATCAACGAGTCGACGGACACCGGCCGGTTGCGGTTGATCACCAGCATGGCCAACACCGCCCGCTGTTTGGCTGCGCCCAACGGCACCCGGATGCCGTGCGCGGTCACCAGCAACGGTCCCAGAACACCAAACCCGAGACCCGAGTTCCTCATCGCGCCGCCAGCCTCCCGGGTACCTCCAGCTATCAGCCCCTATTGTGACGGCACTGCGACCGCAACTGAAGGATCCGCATGGCAACGGCGAGCCTGCGCGCGGATTTGGGGCAAACTTGAAATCGCCAAAGACCGGCTTCCCCCGCCGCGCATCAGCCGCAGCTGCAGGGCCGGGTATTCGAAGGTGACCCGCGTGGCGGCTACAGCGCGGGCAGCGCGCCCGCGGCGACGAACTCCTTGAGCAGGCTCACCAGCCGCTCAACGGCGATATCGTTGGTCAGGATGATGGGACGTGTCCGATCGTGAGGCTTGATGACGTCTGCCTCGAACCTGCTCGTAATAGGTGCGGTCATGGCAGGTCCCCTCCCTAGGTCCCCAATGTGCCCCTAATCTGCTTTGCGGCGTTTTAGGTTTTTCCCTTATGGCGTCGGTCCTAAACCGAAAATTGAGACGAAATTAAGTTGGCGTCCACCCGGGTGGGAACCTGGCCGTCAGGGTGGGGCGTTTGCGTCGTCGGCAACCCTTTGATTCCTACCCTTTCAGTCAAGTGTCAAATATTCTTTTGATTTCACTTTTGATCGAACACCGCCACGCGCTGCGTTAGCTATTCGAAACCCAGGCGCTGACCGCCGGTGGTCAGAATTTACCCAGCCGGGTCGGGGTCGACCAGCCTCCATCCACAGGGTCTAAATCCGAATGTCCGGCTCAGCTCAGGCCCGTCCCCCGCGAGCGGGTGGGGGTACCTCCCTCTGGGGGCGTGCCCCCAGCACGGCCCTGCGTCCTCACCGGACAAACCCGCGTCGCTTACGATCGAGCCTCGTGCCCCACGACGGTAATGAGCGATCGCAGCGGATACCGCGGTTGATCGCCGTCGTTGCGGGGATCGCGGGCCTGCTGCTGTGCGCCATGGTCCCCTTGCTTCCGGTTAAGCAGACCACGGCGACCATCCTCTGGCCGCAAGGCACCACCGCGGATGGGCACGTCACCCAGATCACCGCCCCACTGGTGTCCGGAGCGCCGCGGGCGCTGGACATCTCCATCCCCTGCTCCGCGATGGCCACCTTGCCTCCCGGCGGAGGATTGGTGCTCTCGACCCTGCCAACCGGTGGCGTGGATGCCGGCAAAGGTGGGCTCTTCGTGCGTGCCAACAAAGACGTGATCGTGGTCGCGTTCCGAGATTCGGTGGCGGCGGTGGCACAGCGCTCGGCCGTCGCCGCCGGCGCCTGCAGCGTGCTGCGCGTCCGGGCCGACGCCGGCGCAAGTGCGGATTTCGTCGGCATTCCCGGCGCTTCCGGGAACCTACCCTCAGAGAAGAAGCCCCAGGTCGGGGGGATTTTCACCGATCTGAAGGTCCCCGCACAACCCGGGCTGTCGGCCCGCATCGACATCGACACCCGGTTCATCACGGCGCCCTCCGCCATGAAGAAGATCGCGATGGTCCTGGGTGCGCTGGCAGTCTTGGTCGCCATCCTTGCGCTGGCGACCCTGGATCGTCACAGCCGGGGCGGCACGCTCGTCAACTGGCGGTCTCCGATTGCCTGGCTCGCTCGGTACCGCCCGCGTGAGCACCGGGTCACGTGGTGGCGCGTCGGCGTGGCCACCTACCTGGCTGACGCGGCAGTGCTGGCAACGCTGCTGGTATGGCATGTCATCGGCGCCACCTCGTCGGACGACGGCTACAACCTGACCATCGCCCGGGTGGCGCCGAAAGCGGGCTACGTGGCCAACTACTACCGCTACTTCGGGACGACGGAGGCGCCGTTCGACTGGTATTTCGCAGTGCTGGCCAAATTGGCTTCGGTGAGCACGGCGGGTGTCTGGATGCGGCTACCGGCCACGGTGGCCGGGATCGTGTGCTGGCTGATCATCAGCCATTGCGTGCTGCGACGGTTGGGACCGGGAAGGGGCGGCCTGGCAACCAACGGTGTGGCGGTGTTCACCGCGGGCGCGGTATTCCTGGCCGCCTGGCTGCCGTTCAACAACGGCCTGCGGCCTGAGCCGCTGATCGCCCTCGGCGTGATGATCACTTGGATGCTGGTGGAGCGCGCGATCGCCCTGCGGCGATTGGCTCCGGCCGCGGTCGCGATCGTGGTCGCGATGCTCACCGCGACCCTGGCACCGCAGGGGTTGATCGCCATCGCGGCGCTGCTGACCGGGGCCAGGGCCATCGCCCAGACGATCCGGCGACGCCGAGCGACCGACGGCCTGCTGGCGCCTCTGCTGGTGCTGGCGGCGTCGTTGTCGCTGATCCTGGTGGTGGTGTTTCGCAGTGAAACGCTGGCCGCGGTGGCCGAGTCGGCACGCATCAAATACAAGGTCGGGCCGACGATCGCGTGGTACCAGGATTGGCTGCGCTACTACTTCCTTACGGTGGAGTCCAACCCAGACGGGTCGATGACGCGGCGATTCGCGGTGCTGGTGCTGCTGCTGTGCCTGTTCGGAATGCTTGTGATACTGCTGCGACGCGGGCGGGTGCCGGGGTTGGCCAGCGGCCCGGCCTGGCGGCTGATCGGCACCACCGCAGTCGGGCTACTGCTGTTGACGTTCACCCCCACGAAGTGGGCCGTACAGTTCGGTGCGTTCGCCGGACTGACCGGCGCCCTCGGTGCGGTCACCGCGTTCACCGTCGCCCGGATCGGCCTGCACAGCCGCCGCAACCTGACGCTGTACATCACCGCGCTGCTGTTCGTGCTGGCCTGGGCAACCTCGGGCATCAACGGCTGGTTCGAGGTCAACAGCTACGGCGTCCCGTGGTACGACATCCCGCCGGTCATCGCGAGCCATCCGGTGACGTCGATGTTTCTGACGATGTCTATCCTGACCGGACTGCTGGCCGCCTGGTATCACTTCCGCATGGACTACGCCGGGCACACCGAAGTCAAGGACAACCGGCGCAACCGCGTCCTGGCCTCCACGCCGCTGCTGGTGGTCGCGACGATCATGGTCCTGGGCGAGGTCGGCTCGCTGGCCAAAGCCGCCGTCTTCCGCTACCCGCTCTACACCACCGCCAAGGCCAACCTGGCGGCAATCACATCGGGGCTGTCGTCCACCAGCTGCGCGATGGCCGATGACGTGCTAGCCGAACCAGACCCCAATGCGGGTCTGCTGCAGCCGGTTCCGGGGCAGCAATTCGGCCCCGCGGGCCCGCTCGGGGGAATCAACCCTGTCGGCTTCAAACCCGAAGGGGTGGGCGATGACCTGAGGTCGTACCCGGTGGTGACCAAACCGGGGGTGGTGAATTCCGACGCGTCACCCAACAAGCCCAACGCCACTATGAGTGACTCCGCGGGCACGGCCGGCGGGAAGGGCCCGGTCGGGGTGAACGGGTCGCACGTGGCACTACCGTTCGGCCTCGACCCGGCCCGCACACCAGTGATGGGCAGCTACGGCGAGAATTCGCGGGCCGCCACGGCGACCTCGGCGTGGTACCAGTTGCCGCCGCGCAGCCCGGACCGGCCGCTGGTGGTGGTCTCCGCCGCCGGTGCTATCTGGTCGTACAAAGAGGATGGCACCTTCACCTACGGGCAGTCGCTGAAATTGGAGTGGGGCGTCGCTCGCCCCGACGGCACTACCCAGCCGCGCGGGGAGGTGCAGCCGATCGACATCGGGCCGCATCCGGCGTGGCGCAATCTGCGGTTCCCGCTAACCTGGGCGCCCCCGGAGGCCAACGTGGCACGTATCGTCGCTTACGACCCGAACCTGAGTTCCGAGCAGTGGTTCGCGTTCACGCCGCCGCGGGTCCCGGTACTGCAGACCCTGCAGCAATTGATTGGATCGCACACACCCGTGCTGATGGACATCGCGACCGCCGCAAACTTCCCCTGCCAGCGGCCGTTCTCCGAACACCTTGGCGTTGCCGAACTTCCGCAATACCGCATCCTGCCCGATCACAAACAGACGGCGGCGTCGTCCAACGGGTGGCAGGCCAGCGAGACCGGCGGTCCGTTCCTGTTCACTCAGGTGCTGCTGCGTACCTCGACGATCTCTACGTATCTGCGCGGCGACTGGTATCGCGACTGGGGATCGGTCGAGGAGTACTACCCGTTGGTGCCCGCCGATCATGCACCGGATGCCGTTATAGAAGAAGGTGTGATCACAGTGCCCGGCTGGAGCCGGCAAGGACCGATTAGGGCCCTCCCATGAACCGGCACGTAAGCGTCATCAACCACGAACGCCACGCGGCCACCGGACGCGACGGCCGTGACGATGTGCGGGTGACGCGCTGGGTCGCGACGATCGCCGGGCTCATCGGCTTCGTATTGTCTGTCGCCACACCGCTGCTGCCCGTCGTGCAGACCACCGCGACGCTGAACTGGCCGCAAAACGGCCAATTGAACAGCGTTACCGCACCGCTGATTTCGCTGACACCGGTCGACGTGACGGTAACCGTGCCGTGCTCTGTGGTGCGCGCCCTGCCACCCGACGGCGGGGTCGTGCTGAGTACGGCGCCCAAGAAGGGCAAGGATGCCGCGCTGAACGCGTTGTTCGTCGTCGCCAGCAGCCAGCGCGTCGACGTCACCGACCGCAATGTGGTGATCGCCAGCGTGCCTCGGGATCAGGCGGAGTCCCCGCAATGCCAGCGCATCGAGATCACCTCCACACAGTCCGGCGCCTACGCCACCTTCGTCGGGTTGACCGATCCGACGGGCAAGCCGGTGCGCGGCGGTTTCCCCGATCCCAACCTGCGCCCGCAGATCGTCGGGGTGTTCACGGATCTAACCGGTCCCGCTCCGCCCGGGCTGCGGCTCTCGGCGACCATCGACACCCGGTTCTCCACCACACCGACGACGCTGAAACTGGTCGCGATGGTGCTGGCGATCGTGTCCACCATCGTCGCGCTGGTCGCGCTGTGGCGCCTGGACCAGTTGGACGGGCGCCGCATGCACCGGTTGATTCCGACCCGCTGGCGCAAGTTCACGCTGATCGACGCCACTGTGATCTTCGGGTTCCTGTTGTGGCATCTGATCGGCGCGAATTCCTCCGACGACGGTTACATCCTCGGCATGGCCCGGGTCGCCGACCATGCCGGCTACATGTCCAACTACTTCCGCTGGTTTGGCAGCCCGGAGGACCCGTTCGGCTGGTACTACAACCTGCTGGCGCTGATGACTCATGTGAGCGACGCCAGCCTGTGGATGCGGTTGCCCGACCTGGTCGCAGGGCTGGTCTGCTGGCTGCTGCTGTCCCGTGAGGTGTTGCCCCGGCTGGGCCCGGCGGTGACCTCGAGCACGGCCGCCAACTGGGCGGCCGGCATGATCCTGCTCACCGCGTGGATGCCGTTCAACAACGGCCTTCGTCCCGAACCGATCATCGCGCTGGGTTCACTGATCACCTATGTGTTGATCGAGCGGTCCATGTGCGCCTCCCGGCTGACGCCCGCGGCGCTGGCCGTGATCACCGCGGCATTCACCCTGGGGGTCCAACCCACCGGCCTGATCGCGGTCGCCGCCTTGGTTGCCGGCGGTCGCCCGATCCTGCGGATTCTGGTCCGCCGTCATCGCCTGGTCGGCACGTGGCCACTGGTGGCCCCGATGCTGGCGGCCGGTTCTGTCATCCTCACTGTGGTGTTCGCCGACCAGACGCTGTCAACGGTGTTGGAAGCCACCAGGATTCGCACCGCGATCGGTCCCAGCCAGGCGTGGTACACCGAAAACCTGCGCTACTACTACCTCATCCTGCCCACCGTCGACGGTTCGCTGTCGCGCCGGTTCGGCTTTTTGATTACCGCGCTGTGCTTGTTCACGGCGATGTTCATCATGTTGCGGCGCAAGCGAGTTCCGGGAGTGGCTCGTGGGCCGGCATGGCGGCTGATGGGTGTCATCTTCGGCACCATGTTCTTCCTGATGTTCACGCCGACCAAGTGGGTGCACCACTTCGGGCTGTTCGCCGCGGTGGGCGCGGCGATGGCCGCGCTGACGACGGTGCTGGTGTCGCATGAGGTGCTGCGCTGGTCGCGCAACCGGA
>Ga0209040_10000582_pt1 | contig 28144 bp, 24 predicted proteins | sample BogFormECP12_OM3_FD_188240 | JGI IMG/M metagenome (GOLD analysis project Ga0209040, IMG submission 188240) | Bog forest soil microbial communities from Calvert Island, British Columbia, Canada - ECP12_OM3 (SPAdes) (version 2) | ecosystem: Environmental > Aquatic > Freshwater > Wetlands > Bog ... | reverse complement strand
AGGGCTGCCCCTTCCGCGTCGGCGCGGCGCAATTCGAATATTGGGCGCCTTACCGGATCGTCGTGGACGTCACAACTGAAGACGGCGACAGCTTTTCTCTGGAGGCCGCCAAGGCCGGCGCTTCATAGCTCTGTCGTGGCCGCTCCAGCAAGGCGGAACGCCGTCCGCGGATAGCGGCTGAAGAGCAGCTTTCCGCGGAGCGCCATTTCAGATCCGAAGCCCGCCGTCCATTTCGAGGACCCGGCCGTCGAAATAGTCGTTCCGGAGGATGAACAGCACGGCCTCGGCGATGTCGGCCGGCTCCGCGAGTCGCTCCACGGGGATTGTCGAAACGATCCGCTCGAGGATTTTCGGCGGCACGGTGGCCATCATACGCGTGTCGCAATAGCCGGGCGCGAGTGCGGCGACGCGGATCTTGTAGTGCGCAAGCTCCTTCGACCAAGTCACCGTCATGGCGCTGACGCCGGCTTTTGCGGCGGAGTAGCTCGTCTGCCCCACGTTGCCTTCGCGCGAGATGCTCGAAATGTTGATGATCACGCCCTTCCGCTCGCTGTCGATCATGTGTTGGGCGGCTTCGCGCGCGCACAGAAAGACCCCGCGCAGGTCGACGGCGATGACCTTGTTGAAATCGTCGACCGACATTTTTCCGACAACCTTGCCATCATGGACCTTCACCAAGAGGCTGTCCTTGGTGATGCCGGCGTTGTTGATGAGCCCGTCGACGCCCCCAAAGTCCCTATCGATGTCGTTGAAGAGCGTGACGACCGCCTGCTCGTCAGCCACGTCGGCTCCATAGCCTTTGACCTTGATTCCCGGTTTGGAGCAAAGATCGACTGTCTTCTTCAGATTCGCCTCGTCGACGTCCACCAACGCAAGGTTGACGCCTTCGGCTGAAAGAGCCTCGGCCATTTTCTCGCCAAGGCCCTGAGCCGCGCCCGTGATGACGATCACCTTATCCTTGAGATCCATATTCATGCTCCATCATTCGGCTCGCGACTCGTGTGTTCGCGCTCGACCGGCGCGTGATGCACTCCCACACGCCTCAAGCAATCACCGACGCAATGTGTCACTCATTGCCGGACATATTCGCCGGGAGCGTTGCAGAGCGGGGCGAGGCCCTTGTCCGAAGCGCCGAGCGGAGGCGGCGCGACGAGCCCGGTTGAATGGCCGGCAAGCCAGTCAAACCAGGCGGGCCACCAGGATCCGTCTCGGTAGGAAGCGGCGGCGGACCAAGTCTCGGGACCCGGTCGCGGATCGCTGGCCGCTGTCGTTTTGATCCGAAAGTGGGGAACGGACTTCCCATGGCCGGGCGGGGCGACGATTCCCCGATTGTGACCGCCGCTGACCAGCGCGCACGTAATGTCCGTATCGGTCAGATAGTGGATCTTGAACACCGAGCGCCAAGGCGCGACGTGGTCGCGCTCCGTTCCCACAACGAAAATCGGCGCCCGAATGTCTTGCAGCGCAACCAAGCGGCCGTCGAGCTTGAACCGGCCTTCGGCGAGGTCGTTGTCGAGAAAGAGCTCGCGCAAATATTCGCTGTGCATCTTATAGGGCATACGCGTTGCGTCCGAGTTCCAGGCCATCAGATCGTCGACCTGCTCCGGCTCGCCCATGAGATATTTGTGAATGGCGCGCGACCAGATGAGGTCGTTGGAACGCAAAAGGCTGAACGTGCCGGCCATCTGGTTCGATTCGAGCGCGCCCTGCTCCCACATCATGTCTTCGAGCAGCGCGAGTTGGCTGTCGTCGATGAAGAGCCTCACCTCGCCCGCTTCCTTGAAATCCCCCTGAGCAGCGAAGAGCGAGAGCGTTCGGAGGCGCTCGTCATGGTCGCGCGCCATGCACGCAGCGTCGATCATAGCCAGGGTGCCGCCGATACAGTAGCCGACCAGATGCGCATGGGAGGCGCCTGTAACGGCGAGCGCTGCGTCGATCGCGGGCATCACGCCCTCGCGACGGTAGTCGTCGAAACCGATGTCGCGGTCTTCCGGGGTCGGATTGCGCCAGGAAACGCAGAAAACGGTGAAACCTGCGTCGACCAGGCTCTTGATCAGCGAATCCTCGGGCCGAAGGTCGAGGATATAGTACTTCATGATCCATGCCGGGACGATGACAACTGGTTCGGTCCGCACCGACGCCGTGGCCGGATTGTACTGAATGATTTCGGCAAGGCGCGTCCGCTTGATCACGGCGCCTTTCGTAATGGCGACCGTCTCCCCCGGTTTGAACGCCTTTTCCTGTTCGCTGCGTTCCCCCCTGAGCTGGCGATCGAGATCAAAGGCGTAATTGATCGCGCCCCTCAGAAGGTTGGCTCCGCCTTCGTTGACCGTCTGCTTCAATGCGACGGGATTGGTCGCAAGAGAATTGGAGGGCGCGACCGCGTCGAGGGCCTGGCGCCCGAAGAAATTGACCATGTCCAGATGATGGCGCGCCGCGCCGTTGACCTCAGAGGTGGCTTCGTCCCACCAGCGTCCCGCAGCAAGGAAAGCATCGACATAGAACGAAAACGGCCAATGACTCCATTCCTCGGCGCGAAACCGCGGATCTCGCGCACGCTGCTTGGCGGCGCGGTCGTCTCCGCTCTCTGCGACGGAAAGCGGCGCCTTGGGCAAGAGAGCCGCCTGTTTGGCGAGGGCGCTCAAGGCGAGGTCGGTCTGCCGTCCGGGCGAAACCGCCAAATGCAGGCCCCAGTCGAAAGCCGCCAAGGCTAGGGCCATCGGAGAAAAGCCTCCGGTAAGCCGCGCGATATTCGAATGCACGATATGGTCAAGCGCGTTTCCGCGCTCAGACGGCAAAGGCAACGGCGTAGCCGCGCCTGGCGGAGCCGCCTGAGGCGCCGTCAGCGGCTTCGCAGAGGGAGTGACCGCGCCTTCGACGACCGACTCGGACACTTTTGCGCGCTCCGAAGCGGAAGCTCGGGCGCTTTTGACGACCTGATCCACAGTGATGTCTCCTTTCCTCCCTGGTCACACAATACAAAACTAGCTGGTCTGCATTGATCCATCTCAACGCGGCGTAAGGCACGGGCCGCCGTCGCCAAGAGACGAATTGACCCCGGCCTCGGCCTGCCTTCGACAAAGGCGCCCATCCATAGCCGCGGGAAGCCCATGACCATCGCTGAGCGACCGGGACGTTTGGCGTTGAAGCCGGCAAGCAATCTCTTCTTTTTTCGAAAATAAGCGCTATACTCATTCCTTGTGTCGGAAATCGTCGCGGGAGCAAGAGCCCCCATCGGCAAGCGGCAGGTTGGAAGGGCGGAGCGGCCAAAGCACCCCTATACTACATGCTTAACTTGCTTTAAGATAGGAGAAGTTTCATTTTGAAATTTCGACATTTTTGACAGTTTTCGGCGCGCCTAAGCCTTTGGAATCGCTCCGGCGCCGCCAGAACCGCAGGCGCTGTCTCTGGCGCGAAGTTGCGCTTTAGCGCGCCCAAATCGCTGAAGCCGCAAGGCGTGGCCGCTGGCGGCGCGCAAGCCTCGGCGGCCGAGACGCCGGATGCCTTGAGGCTTATCGCTGGGGGGTCATGGTCGCCGGCGACTCGACAAGCGGCGGCAGACCCACGGCCTCGCGCAGTTCGGCTCTTCGCGTCTGGTAATAGGCCGAGCGCAGGAAGCTATAAAAGTCGATCGAGACGTCTTCCGCCTCCTTGTACTCGGAGAGCCGGGCCGCAGCGTCCACCGCGCCGGGCCCGACATATCCCGCCACGCCGAGCGGCACCGAAAGCGTCCAGCCGACCGGGTCGCCGAGCGCATCGACCCAGGTGCCCACCGCATCGCGAGCGGTGGCGGGACCATAGTAGAGCATAAACGTATAGGACCCCGACGGGACCCCCCAAACGAACAGGGTCTGGCCGAAATCGCCGCTCTGCTGGGGAACGCCGGCGGACGCCGCGAAGTCAAAGAGGCCGCCGATGCCTACCGTCGAATTGATGAGGAAACGGCTGGCCGTCTTGGCCGCCGCGTCGAAGCGGAGCTGAAGCAGGTCGTTGGCGAAGATGCGCGGCTCCTGCAGATTCGCACCGAGATCATGCAGGCGGTCGTGGATCGGCCCGGGCGTCAAAGCCTTCACGATCTGGGAGGCCGGGTGGAGCACCGCCCGATTCGCCGCGAATGCCGCCCGGTTCGACACTTCGTTAGGATCGTCGATCGGGAGGGAGACATCCCTTGGCGCGCCCGCGCACGCGGCAAGCAGCACGGCCGCGGCGGACCCGATCAAACGAACGATCCAGTCCTGAACGCGATGCATCCCTCGCGGGGCTCCAATTCCGTCGGCGGGTTCTCAAAAGCCCGCCACGGTAACAGAAGGCGCGAATTCAGACTGTCACTTCTTTGCCGCAGGTTGGCCTTTTTTCTGAAGCGTCGTTTCCATGGCGTCGGCCGCGTCCGACCGGCGCTGGGTGGCGAGCAGCGCCGGCTGGAAGAGAACGGCGGCCGACAGCGTCGTGACCAGGGAAAGGGCCATCAGCTTCCCCATGCTCGACGTCCCCGGATGATGCGAGAGCCACAGGCTGCCGAATGCGGTCGCGGTGGTGCAGGCGCTAAAGATGACCGCGCGAGTAAGCGGCGATTGCAGGAAATTCGTCTCTCCGGCGCGCCAGGCCATCACGTAGTAGATTTTGAAGGCGACCCCGACGCCGAGCAGAAGCGGCAGCGCGATGATGTTAGCGAAATTGAGCTCAAGCCCGATCGCTACGCAAAATTCGAGCGTGACCACGATCGCAACGAGCAGAGGCGCGAGCGTCAGCGCGACATGGGTCCAGCGACGGAGCGCGACGTACAGAATGAGGGCGATCGAGACCACCGACCAGAGGCCAGCCTGAAGGAACGCCTTCACGACCGTTGCGGCCGCTTCGATGATGAAGATCGGCGTTCCGGTCGCGTCGGGGGCGACCTTGCGCACCGCCGCCACAAAGCGCCGCAGGGTCGCGTTGTCGTTCCCGTCGCCACGAGGAGCGACTTCGATCCTGGCTTCGCCGTCGGCTGAAACCCATTCGGCCTTGAGCCAGTCCGGAAGCGTGTCGATGGAGACCGGCCCGGCCGCGAGAAGCGCCCTCACCTCATGCAGCGTCGTCAGAAGCGGCGCGACAAGCGCGCGCTCCGCCGCGTCCCGGGCCGACGCAGGCGCCTTGGCTAAGGCGGTCAGGAGGCCCGCGAGCCGGCGCGCCTCCCTCGCTGCGGGCGTGCCGAGGTTCCCCGCGGCGGCCGACAAGTCGCGCGCCGTCTTATCGATCGCCACGACCGTCTCTCCCGGCGTCGGCGTGGCTTTCACCTGCTCGGGGTTGAGCGTGTCCTCCAGAAAGAAACCGGCGTCGGCGATGACGGCGAGCTTCTCGTCCTGGTTCTCAGGAACGAAGCTTTGCAGCGTCAACGCCCGCGCGACCTCGGGCAACGCCCTCAGTTTTTTGGCGGTCGCCTCGGCGTGAGCGAGGTCGTTCTCGAGAATCTCGATCTTGTTCGGACTCGTGTCGGGATCGCGAAAGAGTTCAAGCAGCGTCGAAACGGACTCGGTCGTGCGCGAGCGCAGATCGAGCGGATTAAAGTCGAAACGCAGACGGAGCAGCAGCGGCGACGCGAGGATCGTCGCGGCGAGCGTCAACCCGACGACCCAGTTGCGCCGGCGCTCTAAAAATCGGTCGAGCGGGGCGAGCGCGGGAAAGCCGATCTCCGACTTCTCTCCTCTAGGGCGAAGCACGGTCAGCAACGCCGGCAAGAGCGTCACTGTCGTTGCGAACGCGATGATCATGCCGGTTCCGGCGATGAGGCCAAGTTCGGATAGGCCCCGATACGCTGTCGGCAGAAATGAGTAGAACGCCGCAGCGATCGACGCCGCCGCAAGCAGAAGCGGACTCGCGACGCCGCGCGCCGTCGCGACAAGCGCCTTGTCGAAGTCCCAAAGCTTATGCCGTTCCGCGCGATAGCCGACACCGAACTGGATGCCGAAATCGACGCCGAGCCCCACGCAAAGAACGGCGAAGGCGACGGACATGAGATTGAGCGCGCCCACCATCATGAGCCCGACCGCGCCCGTGACGACAAGTCCGACCGCAAGATTGGCGAGTACGGCGAGGATGATGCGGATCTGCTTCAGCGCGGCCCACAGCACGAAGGCGACGATGAGCGCCGTTATTGCGGCATTGAGGCCGGCGCCGTCGGCGATCGTGCCGAATTCCTCGTCGGCAAGCGCGACCGGCCCCGTGAGGCGCACCTTCACTCCATGCGCGGGGGTGAGCCCAAGCCGGGCGATCTCCTCGCGGATCACGGCCGTGGCTCTGCCGCCGGGCTCGAGGTCGGTGAAGTCGAGGGCGGGCTGGATGTTGATGAAACGGCGCAGGTCTGCCGGCTTCGGCGCCTCGCCCGCAAACAGTTTTCGCCAGGAGAACGCCGGATCTTGTCCGTTCGCCAGGCGCTCCAGAGCGGCGCCGATGGCGACGAAGGCCGGGTTGAGATCCACGAGCTGGGCCTTGCCGCGGCGAACGCCCTCCAGGGACTGTGAAAGGGCATCGAGAACGCCGCGAAGCGTCGGATCGGCGGCGAGCGTGCCGAGAAAAGGCTGCGCCGCGATCAAATCGTCTGCGGTTCGCCGCAGCTCCTCGACGCTGAGATAAAGTATGCCGTTCTTCTCGAAGAACTCGCCGCCGTCGGGGCGACTGATGGTGCGGATGACATCCTTGCGAGAGGAAAGCGCAGCTGTCAGCGCCGCCGCTGCCTCGCCGGCCGCCTCCGGCGTCGTTGCGTCGATGACTGCGAAGACCCGGTCGGTGCGCTGAGGGAAGGCGCGGTCAAGCCGCATCTCCTGCTGGCGCCAGGGCAACGCGCTTGATATCAGTTGCTCGCTGTCCGTCGTTATGGCGAAGCGCCGGACGAGATAGTTGGCGGATGCGGCCGCGAGCAACAGGAAGGCGAGAATAACAAGCCATGCATGGCGGCTCGACAGGCGAACAGCCTGCGTAATGGCATCGGTCAAAAGTCGACCAGCTCCGCTTTGCGATCGCTGCGCAGCGCTTCTATCGCGGCGCGCCGCAATGTGGTCAAATCGAAACTCATATTGGTCGAAGTGGAGCGGAGGCTGGCGTCGAAGGGCAAGACGCGTGATGCTTGCGCGAAGACTGAGGCATTTGTGAGGGTCGCTGCAATGCGACCTGAAGGCTTGTTCAACAGCAGATGGAATCGCGACCGATGAAAGAATGTGTCCGCAGCTCGATAGCCAGAGGACTTGTCAGCTTGTTCGCCGCTGCGATCGCCATGCTCGTCCTCGGCGCCGCTCCGTTGCTGGCGCAATCATCGAGTCCGGCTGCGAGGCGCATCCAATCCTATTATCAGCAGTTGCTGCCGACGATACAGAAAGCGGGCAGCCTCAGCGTGGGCGAGCGCGACCGCCGGTTCTGGCCCGCCATCACCTCCGCCTTCGATCTCGCCACAATGACGAGGCTTGCGGTCGGCCCCGCCTGGTCGAGCTTCACCGCGGCCCAGCAATCCGCAGTTCGGGAAGCGTTCGCGCATTTCATCGTCGCGGACTATGCGAGCCAGGTGTCCGACTATTCCGGCGAGAGTTTCGTTGTCGAGCCGCAGACGTCGCCCTCGCAAGGCGGCGGTGAAATCGTCAGGACGAAGATCGTGCAATCCGGCGGCAGGACCGTGACCATCAACTATCTCGTGCGCGGCGGGCGCGTTATCGACGTCTATCTCAACGGAACAGTGAGTGATCTCGCCACTCGCCGCGACGAATTCGCTTCGGTCCTCGCCTCCGGCGGCGGCGCTGACGCGCTCGTCAAGCGGTTGCGCGAGCGCACGCAGGCCTTGCTCGCCGGCTGAGCCGGCAAAAGCGCCGCGTCAACTTTCGCCGCTGCGCCGCGCGTCTGCGGCTCCGGCGCCGGCCAGAAGCGTTGAGCCTTCGAGCATTTGCCAACCAAGAAGGCTCGGCGCCCCCCAGACGACGTCAGGCGCGCGTTTGATCAGCGATATGGCGATCGCGGCGCTGGCGGGCACGCCGAACAGCGCGCAGAGGGCGATAAGACCCCCCTCCTGGGCGCCGAGAGCGGCGGGCATAGCGAAAGCCGCGCCGCGGATTGCCTGCAGAAGACTCTCGATGACTACCGCCCCCGAAAACCCCGTCTGAAACCCCATTGACCGCATCAAGAGCCAAACCTCAAAAACACCGAAGAACCAGACCGTCATGTGAATCGCTCCCGCGGCGCAAATACCGCGACGGTTGGCGTAGATCGAGCTCAGACGCGCATAGAGGGCGTCGATCGCGCCGAAGGACAGCCAGTGGCGCTCTCCGACCATCCGCGTCGCGAGCGTCTTGATCGCCCGCTGGCCCTCGGGCCGCTGTACGAAATAAAACCCGAACAGCGCGGGCGCCCCCACCGCGATGATGGCGGTCACAACCCCTCGAATGTCGCTCGCCCGACCCATGCTCGCGAGCGTCGCGACGCCCACGACTGCGAACAGAAGTTGGGTGACCGCCTGAAGGAGCACGTCGACGATGATGCTAGCCGCGGAGAGCGACGCGGGCGAGCCGCGCAGCGTGAGCGCGCGCGCTCCAATCACCTCGCCGCCGACCTGCGTCATCGGCAGGAGCGAGTTCGCGCCTTCGCGAAGGAACCGGATGAGGACGCATGTGAGGGCGCTCGGCCGAACGGCGGGAGGGAACAATGCGAACCATCCGAACCCAGACGCCGCGACCGCCGCTCCGCGAATCAGCAGGACGCCGCCGACTGCCCAGCCCGCGGCTTCGATAGCAAGTCGGACGGAGCCCGCCCCACTCCAGAAGATCAGCGCGATGATGGCCGCGACACCGCCAAACCAAACGATCTTGACAGCCCAATTATTCAGCATCGCACGATCCAGGTTTCATTCGCTCGCGAGCCCGTATGACTGCATCCGAGCGTACGCCTCCCTTGGGGAAGAGCCCGTTTCGAGGTCGCGGGGTCTTTAGCCCGGGTTGGCGTACCGACGATAGCCCGTCGTCAACATTCGTCACCAATTAAGCTAAGGTCAGCCTGCTTAAAGCGAAGGTCAGGCTGCCCGCAGAAGGCGCTCCACCTCGTTCACGAGGTCGCGTAGGTGGAAGGGCTTGGAGAGAATGCGAGCGTCTTTCGGCGCGTTGTTGTCCGGATTGAGCGCCACCGCAGCAAAGCCGGTGATGAACATGACCTTGATCTCGGGATCAAGCTCAGTCGCGCGGCGGGCGAGCTCGATCCCGTCCATTTCCGGCATGACGATGTCGGTGAGCAGGAGTTCAAACGGCTCTTCGCGCAGACAGTTGTACGCCGACATGCCATTGTCGAACGAGGTCACACAATAACCCGCATTCTTGAGCGCCTTAACCAGGAAGCGGCGCATGTCGTTGTCGTCCTCGGCGAGCAAAATTTTCGGCGTTATTTCGACCGGCGTACGCATCCTTCATCCCTCAGCAGCCTTGCAACTTTGCGGCGCCCCGGTAAAGATTCCTTGAAATGGCGCGCCTCCAGCGCTGCCCGCCACGCCTCATATGATAAAACGCAACAGCCGGCGCAGCGCAACCGGTGGTTTTGAGGACGGAATGAACGAACTGGACGCTACGGGCGCGAGGGACTTTCCGCAGCCGGCCGAAACGATTGAGCCGGCCCGGTTGACCTCGCCGCTCGTCTTCAGCTCCCCGCACTCCGGCTCGACCTATCCGCGCAGCTTTCTGGACGCGTCCCGGCTCGATCCTCTGACGCTTCGTCGCTCTGAAGACGCCTACGTCGACGAGCTATTCCTGCCCTGTGTCGGGCTCGGAGCTCCGCTCATCAGGGCGGTCTTTCCGCGCGCCTACCTGGACGTCAATCGCGAGCCCTACGAGCTCGACCCCCGGATTTTCGAGGGCCCGCTTCCGGAATTCGCCAACCCGCGCTCGCTCAGAGTGGCGGTCGGCCTGGGGACGATACCGAGGGTCGTCGGTGACGCGCAGCCGATTTACAAGAGGCCCATGTCGGTCACCGAGGGTCTCCACCGCATCGAGGCACTCTACCAGCCTTACCACAAACAACTGAAAATGCTTGTCGATCGGGCGAGGGCTCGCTTCGGCGTCGCGGTGCTCATCGACTGCCATTCGATGCCAAGCAACGCCGCCGACGTCAGCGGGCTCGACGTCGTTCTCGGCGACCGGCATGGAGCGAGCGCGGCCCCGGCCATCGTCGAAATTTTAGAGGCCAGCCTGAAGATCGCGGGGTATCGCACCCGCCGCAACAAGCCGTTCGCGGGGGGCTTCATCACCGAATCGTTCGGGGCGCCTCATAACGATGTGCATGCGGTGCAAATCGAAATCGCTCGAGCGCTTTATTTGGATGAGAAAACGCTCGCCAAGACAGATGGATGGGGGCAATTGAGGGAGGACTTATTCGCGGCGGCGAAGGGCCTGGCGCGGCAATTCCCACCCAACCACAGGATGGCTGCGGAGTAACGGCTGGCCCGCGGAACAGCCCGATCGAACTTCGCGTCGGTCTATGCGCGCGGCTACAAAAAAGGAGGCCGCCATGTCGCCACGGCGGCCTTCAAGTCTAGGGAGGAAACGCCCAAGGAGGGCATATGCGGCAGGAAATGCCGCACCGCAACAATATCGGCCTAGGGCGCGCCTCTTGCAAGAGGATTTTTCGCTTCGCACCCTTTTTTTGTCGGATAACTGTTAAATGGACGCGAGGGCCGCTGCCCGAGACTTGGTTGACCATTTGGATTTTTGTTCATAAAAACAGTTGGTTACGATCGATTTCGGTTTGCGTTGCGCCGGACAGGGCGGGCCGGAATAGGATGACAGATATGCTAAAGTTGCATGGATTCTGGCGCCGGAAAGCCGAGTTCGCATGACAGCTGTGGACTTTGCCGCCTTCGTCGAGCGACTCGCACAGCTTTCTGGCGAGGTGATTCTCCCTTTCTTCCGCAGCGCCATCAGCTCCGAGGACAAATCCAAGGGCGGCGTTTTCGATCCGGTCACCGAGGCGGACCGCGGCGCCGAGGCGGCGATGCGGCGCCTCATCGGCCAGACCTTCCCCGCCCATGGCATTGTGGGCGAGGAGTATGGCGTTGACCGGCCGGAGGCGGAGTATGTGTGGTTTCTCGACCCGATCGACGGGACCAAGAGCTTCATCTCCGGCACGCCGACCTGGGGCACGCTGATCGGGCTCATGCACCGGGGACGGCCGGTTTACGGGATGATGTCGCAGCCGTTTACGCGCGAGCGCTTTTTTGGCGACGGCAAGCGGTCGAAGCTGCGCATGCTCGCCCCTTCGCCAGGGGACCCTCCGCCGTCGGAGTGGACCACCAGGAGCTTGCATACCCGCGCTCGCGTTTCGCTTAGCGAGGCGACGGTTTCCACGACCAGCCCAAACCTCATTCGCGATGAGCAAGACCGAGAGGCCTATTTTCGTGTCGAAAGGAAAGCCCGGTTGCCCCGCTACGGCGGGGATTGTTACGCCTATTGCGCGCTCGCGGCCGGATTTGTGGACCTTGTCATCGAGACCAACCTCAAGCCGCATGACGTGGTCGCGCTGGCGCCTATCATCGAAGGCGCCGGCGGCGTCATCACCACCTGGGACGGGGAGGACGCATCGGAAGGGGGGCGGATTCTCGCCGCCGGCGACCGCCGCGTCTACGACGAGGCCCGCCGTCTGCTTGTCGCCGGCTAGGAGGACGCCCGCCCCGGGAGGCCGACGCGGGCGGCCGGCGCAAAAAGTCGCCTCTTTTCGCCTTTTGTCGCATTTCCGGAGGCGGAAAATATGCGAAAGAATGCGGAAAAGATGCGAAAAAAGGCGGAAAACTTGCGCCCGGATCGAGCTTTTCCAAAGCCTTACGCCGAAACCCGAGGAAAAAAATTCCCGGCCGAAAGTACGGCTCGCTCCCGACTCCTTCGCCTCCTCGGTTCGCCGCCTCGATCTTCCCGGCGTCGTGATGGACCTACTGGCGGCATGACGTATCTTTCCGAGCCTCAGAAAGAGAGATACCGTGTGTCTTCGGAAAAGGGAAGGAATTGTCGCCTCGTCCCGTGACACCTGCGTCATTCGCTTGGCGTGTCATCGGGATTGGCGAGTCGCAGCCCAAGTTGGTTTATGAAAATAAGCATGTGCTGCCGTAAAGCGCCTAAAGCCGGCCGCTTTCCCGTTGCAATTCAAGGCGCTTGCCACCTCCTCTTCCCAGTTTCGAAACTCCCGGCAAACGCCCACACCATTTGCGTCCTTTGTCAGCTGCCTGTTCGGCCCGGAGAGGCTAGCGGCTTAGGCCCCGTCGCTCGGATGCGGACGCACCGCAGCCTTTTCATCTGGCACGCCAACGTAAAATCCGAACGCGAAGCGCTTGTTGTGGCCGGACTCGACCGCGCCGCCACTCACGCAGCCCCGTCAACTATTCGGTGAGTCAGGCATCTGTGACCGTAATACGTGTCAGCGTAGTACGCGGCTGCTTTCGCCTTAAGCCGACCCGTCCGCGAACGGATCGAATTCTCCGGGCGTCGGCGCAGGTCCGCGCCGGGGTACGACCAGTGAGAGGAGGACGCCTGCGGCCAAGACGGCGGCGGCCACGAAAAGCGCCTCTTTCAGGACCGCCGCGGTAACCGGCAAACGCACGATGGCCAGCGCTCGAAGGAGGGCGACGGCCAGGCCGGCAACCACGCCGCCGCCCGCGGCAATGCCCCCGATCCGGGAGACCAAGGCGAGCGCTACGAGCGGCGCGGTTACGGCCAGCGACAACGCCAACGCCAGGAGCAAGGCGGTTCGCGGGTCGAGAAACCCGATTCGGTCGCAGGCGGCGCAGGCGATCACCAGCAACAGTTGGGCGGCGCGCATGCGCGCAATGCGAACGCTCGCCAACGCCGGAAAGGGTTTTGGCGGGGCGGCAAGCGGCGTCCCGAACGCACGGGACGACGTGTGGACGGCCACGCGGGCGAGCGCCAGCATCGCGGCTACAACGGCCGCGCCGGTTAGCGACGCCTGAACTTCATCGGCGGCGCCGGAGATGAGGGCGAGCCTAAAGGGCGAAGCCGATGAGATCGTTGCGACCGCCAGCGCCAAACAGAGGATTGCTCCGCCAAGACCCGCCTTGACCGCGTCGCGGGCGTCGCGGCTGGCGCTGGCGGGAGGCTCGAAGGCGAAGAAGAAGCCAAGCGCCAGCGGCGCGGCAATCAACGCCGCTAGGCCGCCGAGCGACACGAGATCGAAATTGTCCGCCGGGGCGAGGTGCGGGGGAATCGGCATAACGTCGCCGCGCCAACCCATGCCCCGCCCAAGCGCGACGATGGCCGCGACGGCGCCGGCGCTCGCGGCGCCGCACCAGACAACGCCAACCAATCCCCCCGGGACGACGCTGAGCGCGAGAGCGGCGGCGACGAGCGTTTCCGCCCACCCCCGCTCCGGCGTCACCAAGGTCTCGACCGCCGCAACAGCGCTTCGATATCCGGCAAGCGCCGTCAGCGCCGCCGTCGCCCAGATTGACAGCGCGGCGACCGCATGCGCCGGGGACATCGCAAACCGCGTTGCGACGACGTCCGCCGCGGAGGTCGCTCCGAATGATCTCAGCAGCGGCTGGAAGCCGATGACCGCGACCGGGAGACCCGCGGCGACGCCGAACCAGGCCAGGTCGGACGCCAAGGCCAGGTCCGGGTCGAGGCAAAGCACGATCCCCGTCCCAACCGCTGCGACGTTGAGCGCGCCGTAGAAAGGGCGCAAGGCTCTTCGAGCCGCGAGGAACGCGGCGAGCTCCGCGTTGTGCGCTCCAAGCCCGACGATGACGGATCCCGCCAGCGTCAGTATCGGTCCGATCGCCCGGACGAGTCCGCCCGGCGCGCCGACCCGATCGAGCGCGACGACCGCCGCGAGCCCGACGCAAAAGGCGGCCGTTGCGAAAATCGCCAAACCGTCGGTTCGGCTCGAGCGGGTTAAGGATGCCATTCCATCTGAAGCGGCGAGCCGGGGGTTCTTACCGGCTTTTCGGACCTGCGCAACGCCGCTCTCGTTTGACCCTGCGCACAAATCATGTTTTTTCGCGGCCAATCCGAAAGCCAATGATCGATTGACCGAGACGGCCAATGCGCCCCGAACGCTACAACGTGCGCGAATCAGAGGCCAAATGGCGCAAGGCCTGGGCGGACGCCGGCGTCTTCAAGACCCGCAACGACGATCCGCGCCCGAAATATTATGTGCTCGAGATGTTCCCCTACCCCTCCGGCCGCATCCATATGGGACATGTCCGCAATTACGCGATGGGCGACGTAGTCGCACGTTACCGGAGGGCGAAGGGCCTCAATGTCTTGCACCCGATGGGGTGGGATGCGTTCGGCATGCCGGCCGAGAACGCCGCCATGCAGAACAACACGCATCCGGCCGTCTGGACCTACGCCAATATCGACACGATGCGCGCGCAACTGCAGTCGATGGGGCTCTCGCTCGACTGGTCGCGCGAGATCGCGACCTGCGACCCAGCCTATTACAAGCACCAGCAGAAGCTTTTCCTCGACTTCCTCAAGGCCGGCCTCGTCACGCGCAAGAAGTCCAAGGTCAACTGGGATCCGGTCGACCAGACGGTGCTCGCCAACGAGCAGGTGATCGACGGCCGCGGCTGGCGCTCGGGCGCGCTCGTCGAGCAGCGCGAGCTCACGCAATGGTTCCTCAAGATCACGGACTATTCCGAGGACCTGCTTCAGAGCCTCGACCGATTGGACCGGTGGCCGGAAAAAGTTCGCCTGATGCAGCGTAACTGGATCGGACGATCGGAAGGCCTCATGATCCGGTTCGTCCTCGATCACGGCACGCTCGGGCCGGTGGCGAAAGAGCAAGGGACGCGCGAGCTCGAGATCTACACGACCCGTCCGGACACGCTGTTCGGCGCGAAATTCATGGCGATTGCGCCCGACCACCCGCTGGCCGCCGCGGCGGCGAAGCATGATCCCGCGCTCACCGCCTTTATCGAGGACTGCCGCAGGGTCGGGACCTCGGTCGCGGCGATCGAAACTGCGGAAAAACGAGGCTACGACACCGGCCTGCGTGTGTTCCACCCTTTCGACTCCGAGTGGCGCCTCCCTGTCTATGTCGCCAACTTCATTCTCAAGGAATACGGCACGGGTGCCATATTCGGATGCCCGGCCCACGATCAGCGCGACCTCGATTTCGTCTATGTTTATGGCCTTGGGGCAACGCCGGTGGTCTGCCCGCCCGGCGCCGATCAGGCCACGTTCAGCGTGGACAAGGAAGCCTATGAGGGCGAGGGGACAATGATCAACTCGCGCTTCCTCGACGGCATGACCAGCGAGGCCGCCAGAGACGAGGTTGCGCGCCGGCTAGAGGCCGTGACGATCGGCAACGAGCCGCAGGCGAAACGGCAAATCAACTACAAGCTGCGCGACTGGGGCGTCTCGCGGCAGCGCTACTGGGGCTGCCCGATCCCGATCGTCCACTGCGAGGCCTGCGGGATCGTTCCGGTCTCGGACAAGGATCTGCCGGTGCGGCTGCCCGAAGACGTGACCTTCGATCAGCCGGGCAATCCGCTCGACCGCGATCCAACGTGGAAGCACGTCGCATGTCCGCAGTGCGGCGGGCAGGCCATGCGCGAAACCGACACGATGGACACCTTCGTCGATTCGTCGTGGTATTTCGCGCGATTCACCGATCCCTCGGACGGCCGCGAGCCGGTGGATCGCGCCATCGCGAACGCCTGGCTGCCGGTCAATCAGTATATCGGCGGGATCGAGCACGCGATCCTGCATCTCCTCTATTCCCGCTTCTTCACCCGCGCCATGCGCAAATGCGGGTATGTCGATCTAGACGAACCCTTCGCGGGACTCTTCACCCAAGGCATGGTCGTGCACGAGACTTACCGGGATGCGCAGGGTCAGTGGGTCGCCCCGGCGGACGTCCGCGTCGATACGGACGGAGCAACGCGGCGGGCTGTCCTCGCCAGCACCGGCGAGCCGATTGAGATCGGCCCGGTCGAGAAGATGTCGAAGTCGAAGCGCAACACGGTCGACCCCGATGACATCATCTCAACTTACGGCGCCGACACGGCGCGCTGGTTTATGCTGTCCGATTCCCCGCCCGAACGCGATGTTGTCTGGACCGAAGCCGGCGTCCAGGGCGCCTACAAGCAGACGCAGCGCCTCTGGCGCCTCATCTGCGATATCGAAAGGATTGTAGGCGGCGAGCGGCCGCCGGCGCCCGCAGCCTTCGGCGACGAGGCGATGCGCATCCGCAAGGTCGCACATGCGGCGCTCGCCAAGGTCGAGGACGAGATCGAGCGGCTGCGCTTCAATGTCTGCATCGCGACAATCTATGAATTCGCCAATAGCTTAAGCGCCGCCGTGGGCGAGATCGACGAGCCCTCGGTCCCCGACGAGGTCCGCTACGCCTTCGCCGAGGCGGGCGACATTCTCGTCCAGTGTTTCGCGCCGATGATGCCGCATCTGGCGGAAGAGTGCTGGGAGGCGCTGGGCCACAAGGATTTCGTGTCGCAGAACGCTTGGCCGGCCGTCGACCGCAGCCTCATCGTGTCGGACCAGGCGACTTATGTGGCGCAAGTGAACGGCAAGAAGCGCGGGGAATTAACGATAGCGCGCGACGCCGACGCCAAGGCGGTCGAGCGGGCCGCGCTCGCTCTCGACGGCGTTGTTCGCGCGATGAATAGTAAGCCGGTGCGCAAGGTCATTGTGGTGCCGAACAGGATCGTCAATGTCGTGGTCTAGGTCTCTTGCCGGCGCCGTTGCGGCTTGCCTCGCCGCGGGCCTTTCCGGATGCTTCCAGCCGCTCTATGGCGAAGCCGCGCACCCGACCCTTGTCGCCGATCTGCGCGCGATCGAAGTCTCGCCCATCGCCGAGCGCATCGGCCACTATCTGACCGACAACCTGGTCACCGACCTTAACGGGACTGGCCAGACGCCGCCGCCGAAATATAAGCTGACGGTGACGGTGGCGCTTGCCACGCAGACGCCGACCGTCAATTCGGAGCTCAATGTAGCGACCTCGGCCACCCTGACCGGCGAGGCCACCTATACGCTGACCAAGGTGGACGGCGGCGCGCAGGTTTTGAAGGGGAAAGCACAGGCCGCGGCCTCCTACGACCGCACGGCGCAGCGCTACGCTAACTTGCGTGCGGCGCGCGATGCGGAGATCCGGATCGCGCGGGCGCTGTCGTCGGAAATCTCAGTGCGCCTTGCCTCGGCGCTCGCGGAGAAAAGCTCTTAAGGCCTTTTCCCGCCGCTTCCGAAACTCTAGTTTAACGTAATGCTGCTCTACGCGCTCCAGCGTCTCGCCGTTCTGGCCGCGACGCTCTTTTTCGCATCGATCATCGTCTTCGCGGTGATGAACGTGCTGCCGGGCAACGCCGCCGAGACCATGCTCGGTCCTACAGCGACGCCCGAAGCGGTGGCCGCGCTGTCGCATAAGCTTGGCCTCGATCAGCCGCTCCTTGCGCGCTACGCCCATTGGGTCGGCGGCGCGTTGCGAGGCGACCTCGGGCTATCCTACGCCTACGGCGCGCCCATCGCGCCGCTCATTGCGTCGAGTCTTGCGGTGAGCGCGCCGCTTGCGGCTATGGCGATGGCGCTTGCGGCGGCGATCGCGCTCAGCGCCGGCGTCTACGCCGCCGACCGGCGCGGCAAGACAGGCGACGCGATCGTCATGGGCGCGAGCCAGATCGGGCTCGCCGTCCCGAACTTCTGGCTCGCAATCCTTCTCGTCATCGTGTTCGCGGTGACGCTGCGGATCGTGCCGGCCGGAGGGTTTCCCGGATGGGGCGAGCCGTTACGGGCGCTCGGCGCCCTCGTCCTCCCCGCAGTTGCGCTCGGGGTCGTGCAGGCGGCGATCCTCACGCGCGTGACGCGCTCGGCGGTGATCGAGGCCCTGAACGAAGACTTCATGCGCACGGCGCGCGCGAAGGGCGTTGCGCGCCGCGCCGCGCTCTGGCGGCATGCGTTGCCGAACGCGCTCGTTCCCATCCTCACCATAATGGGGCTGCAGTTCGCCAATCTAATCGCCGGCGCCATCGTGGTCGAGAACGTCTTCGTGCTGCCGGGTCTCGGCCGGCTCATGCTCCAGTCGATCTCGAACCGCGACACGCTCGTCGTCGAGAACAGTGTGATGCTGATCGCGGTTATCGTGATCGGGCTCAACTTCGCAGTGGACCTTGGCTGCGCCGCCATCGATCCACGTCTGCGGGCCGGCTCGGCATGAGACGGGGGCGCCGGTTCCGCATCCGCGGAGGCTTGAGCCTCTGGATCGGGGCGGCGCTCGTCGGCGCGCTCCTCATTGCGGCGGCGATTTCGTTCGTCTGGACCCCTTATCCGCCGGCCGCCATCGACATCCCGCACAAGTTCGCGCCGTCGTCCGCTTCCCATTGGTTCGGAACCGACAGCCTCGGCCGGGACGTCGCGTCGCAATTGCTGGCGGGCTCCCGCGTCTCGATCCTGGTCGGCGTTGTGGCGGTCGGCATCGGGCTCGTCCTCGGCCTGGCGTTCGGACTCGTCGCGGCATTCTCGAGAGGCGTCGTTGAGGACGCGATCATGAAGGCCAGCGATTTCGTGTTCGCCTTCCCCGCGCTTCTCTCCGCAATCATGCTGACGTCCACCTACGGGCCCGGCGTCGTCAACGCCATCATCGCAATCGGCGTCTACAACGTGCCGGTCATTGCGAAGCTCACGCGCGCGACAGCCAACAGCGTGCTCGCGCGCGAATACGCACTCGCAGCGCGCGCGGCGGGACGCGGGCCGATTGCGATTGCGTTCGACCATGTGCTGCCCAACATCGCCGCGGCGCTCATTGTCCAGGCGACGATTCAATTCGCCATCGCGATCCTCGCCGAGGCGGCGCTGTCCTACCTTGGCTTCGGGGCTCAGCCGCCGCAGGCGTCATGGGGCCGGATGCTCTCCGAGGCGCAGAACGTGCTTTACAACGCGCCCCTGCTTGCGGTCTTTCCGGGCGTTGCGATCGCGCTCAGCGTGCTGGGCTTGAACCTTCTCGGCGACGGCCTGCGCGACGCGCTCGACCCGAAACTGAAAGCGAGAAGCTGATGCTTCTCGAAGTCTCCCATCTCACCGTGGACATCGGAACCCCGAACGGCGTCGAGCGGGTCGTCAACAGCGGATCGTTCTCCCTCGATGAGGGGGAGAGCCTCGGCGTCGTCGGCGAATCCGGTTCGGGCAAGACCATGACGTCGCTCGCGCTCATGGGGCTCACGCCGGAAAATGCGTTTGTGAGCGGCTCCATTCGTTTCGAAGGGCGCGAACTCGTCCGGCTCGACGAGGAAGAGATGCGCGCACTCCGGGGCGATCGCATGGCGATGATCTTCCAGGAGCCGATGACGGCCCTCAATCCGCTTCATCGCGTCGGCGCGCAAGTCGCCGAGCCCTTGATCCTGCACAGGGGGATGACGAAGGCCGCGGCGAGCGCGCGAGCCGTGGAGTTGCTCGAGCATGTGCGGCTCGCCGATCCGGCGCGGGCGGCGCGCGCCTATCCGTTTGCGCTTTCCGGCGGCGAGCGTCAGCGCGCGATGATCGCGATGGCGATTGGCTGCTCGCCCCGCCTCGTGATTGCGGATGAACCGACGACGGCCCTCGACGTTACAGTCCAGGCGCGCATACTTGATCTCATCGACGGCTTGCGCGCCGAATCCAAGATGGCGCTCGTGCTCGTTAGCCACGATCTTGCGGTCATCGCCGGTCATTGCGACCGTGTGATCGTGATGTACGCGGGCGCGATCATGGAGAGCGGCCCGGTTGAAGCCGTTCTTACAAAGCCGCGAAATCCCTATACGCGCGCGCTCTTGGATGCGCGGCCGCGTTCTGGGGCGCGTCGCGGGGAGCCTCTCAAGACCATCCCGGGCGCCCCGCCGCTACATCACGAGGCGGGTCGCGGCTGTCCTTTTGCGCCGCGCTGCCCACTCGCGATCGAGGTCTGCCGGACGACGCCGCCGCCGGAGGCCATGTTCGGCGCGGACCGGGCGTCGCGATGCCACCGCGCCCGGGAGCTCGCATGAGCCCCATTGACGCGAGCGACGATTGGGGAAGCGTTCTTCCGACGAGGCTCCCTCCTCAGTCGAGAACCTGCATGATCTGATTGCTGCCGGGGACGAGGAGGACTCGATGTCCATTGACGATCACGGCGCCGACTCCGCCGCCTGGATTAAGCGGATTCCAGCTTTCGGGGAGCCGCTGTCCGGGAACGACCGGGCCTGATACGGAGAAAACGGGTTGGGCCTGTTGTGAGGCGCCTCCGAATCCTCCGACAGGTCCCGTCACCGCTCCGTTTGCGCCGATCGCGCCGCCCAGCGGTTGATCCAGCTGACTGCGGCCGCCTATGGGGCCAACGACCGCGCCGTTGCTGCCGATCGCGCCGGAAGTGGCGCGATTGGCCTTGTAGACGCCGCCGATGGGCCCCAATACGGCTCCGCTTTCGCCGATGGCCCCGGCGGCGGATCGGTCGTTGACTTGCAGCCCGCCGACCGGGCCGACAATCGCTCCATCGCTGCCGACCGCGCCCGAGACCGATCGGTCAACTTGCTGAAGATCGCCAACGGGTCCAGTCACCGCTCCATCGGCGCCGATGGCGCCGTTGACCGTTTCGTCGCCGCCGGCATGAGCGAGACAGGGAGCAAAGATCATTGCGGCGAGTATGCTTGAAAGCGTTCTTCTCATGGGGAGGCCTCCAGTTCCGGCTCCGCTTTCCGTAAATATAGCGGATCTTGCCGGCCGTTCCAGGGCGCGGACGCCCAGGCTCGCGCGGGCAGCCAATAGGCTGCGGCGCTCATGCATCGGCTGGAACTTTGAGCGGAAAGAGCGACGGGCCGCGCCGACGATCCGCTCTTCCACCAGGAGGGCCGCTTTTTCATGGCTGCGCGCATCTTTCCCCGGCGCAACGATTACTTTCGCGCGGTCTGCGGCGCCCCAAAAGGAAGTCCTACCGAGTACCACTTTTGGTCAGGCCCCACAGCGCTTTCGTCACTCATTAACGCTTTACAAAGTATCAACCTTCCGCTAATTGATTACGTATGGGGACGGGCGCAACTAGCGAGTTGTAACGACGTTAACTTCGGGGGCGGTGGACAATCGAGAGAAGCTACGCATTAACCGCTTGGTTTGGGGTCATGAGCGGCAGCGGGGGACGCTGTTCGCTTGGTGTCTTGAGCACTAACACGTTTCGAACGACGCTTTCGGGGCGGCTGTAAGAGACTAAGAACGGGGTCAAACTTACAGGTTGCAGATTCAACCGATCATCCTCGTGGAGAGGTGACCGGCCAGTGTCTACATGCCGCTTCGTCGCAGACGAGGAGGAGAGTGGCCGTGGCTGACAAAACAGCTTGGGTTCCGGTCGCAAATGCTTCGACTTTGACGCAGGTGAAAGAGGCCGGCTTTTCCGAGGACGCAAGTCAGTCTTTTGTTGAAGCCGGCGGGGGATCCGAGGGGTTCATTGCGGTCATCGAAAGCCGCACGTTCCTCAGGGAATGCATCAGGCGGAGCGTTCAATCAGCCTTTCCGCTTCCGATCCTGACGTATTCCACCGTCATCGAACTTGAGCAGCGGGGGGCCTTGCCGGAACTTGTCATCCTGTCGCTGATCGAGGACAGCGGTGAGGCGAACGCCAATGCGCTGAAGGTGCTTTCGGAGCTGGTGCCGCGGATTCCCGTCATCGCCCTCGCCTACAAGAACGACTCGGAACTGGCCAAAGCGGCCATTTTCAGCGGGGCGAAGGGCTATATTCCCGTGACGATGGGATTCGAAATCGCGATCGAGGCGGTGCGTTTCGTGCTCGCGGGCGGCACCTATGTGCCGATGGACTGCCTGCTTGCGAGGAACTGGACGAACGAGCAGCCCGCGCAACGCCAGCCGGCGTCAAGCGGCGTCACCGCGCGCGAACTCTCTGTTGTTCGGGCGATTCAGCAGGGCAAGTCGAACAAGGTCATTGCGTATGACCTGAACATGTGTGAAAGCACCGTCAAGGTCCACGTGCGCAACATCATGAAAAAGCTGAAAGCAAAGAACCGCACCGAAGTGGCGATCAAAGCCAGCGAATTGTTGCGATGCACGCGCTGCGTAACGCAACATGAGTGCTGGTCTGCCGGGCGCTGCGGCAACCAGAGAGTCGCCGAGGCAAGCTGAGATTATTGGCATTACAACTTAATGGAAATCTCAATTGCGCCGCGCCGACGGAAAGGCTTGAACAACAGGGCGAGGATTTTCTAAAGCCAAAAAACCGCAAGCGAGACGCCTCCCCTGCCGCGAACGTCTCCTTAAATTCCCTGAGCTAGACCTGCGCCTATGCTGAACCACGGCGGGTCGAACGCGCCTTTGGCTCTTTCCGCGGCGCCCGAGCTCGCCGCCGCGATCGCAGCCTGGCTTAACCGGCTGGGCGACGAGCGGCGCCTGTCGCCGCGGACCCTCGAGGCTTACGAGCGCGACGCCCGGCAGTTTATGGCCTTCCTCGCGGAGCGTCTTGGGGCGCCGCCGACCGTGGCGGATTTCACGGACTGCGCGCCCGCCGACCTCCGGGCTTATCTCGCGCGCCGCCGCGCCGAAGGCGTGGAGGCGCGATCGCTGCAGCGGGCGCTGTCGGCACTCCGTTCTCTGGCTCGACATCTCGCCCGGGAAAAAGGCGAGGCCGCCTCGGCGTTGAGCGCGATCCGCACGCCGAAGGCGCCGCGTCGGCTGCCCCGGCCGCTCAAAGCCGCCGACGCGCGCGCCGTCACGACGACCGCGCCGCGCGCCGGCGAGGCGCGCGAGCAATGGGTGCTGGCGCGCGACGCCGCGGTGCTGGCGCTCTGCTACGGCGCGGGCCTCAGGATATCCGAGGCGCTTTCGATCCGGCGCGCCGACGCTCCGATCGGCGCGGTCGACGCCGTCACGGTCGTCGGCAAGGGCGGAAAGGCGCGCGCCGCCCCGATCATCGCCCCCATCCGCGACGCTGTGGGGGCCTATCTCGCGCTCTGCCCCTATGCGGTCAAGCCCGACGGCCCGCTGTTCGTCGGCGCCAAGGGCGGCGCTCTGTCGCCGCGCATCGTTCAGCTGGCGATGGAGCGGATGCGCGGCGCGCTCGGCCTGCCGGAGAGCGCGACGCCGCATGCGCTCCGCCATTCCTTCGCCACACACCTGCTCGAGCGCGGCGGCGACTTGCGCACGATCCAGGACCTGCTCGGCCACGCCTCCCTCTCCACAACCCAAGTCTACACGGGGGTCGACAGGGCGCGCCTGCTTGCGGCGTACAAGGCGGCTCATCCGCGCGGCTGAAGCGGCGGAAGGGCGCGCGTATCGACGCGCTCATGCCCGCCGGGCTATGAAGGCCGCCTTTCTCGATCGGGAGGAAGCAATGTCCGGCAAGCGCATCGTTTTCACCGGCGGCTCCGGCAAGGCCGGCCGGCACGCGATCCCGCATCTCGTCGCCCACGGCTATTCGGTGCTCAACGTCGACCTCAAGCCGCTCGACTCGCTCGACGTCCCGACGCTCATCGCCGACCTGACCGACAGTGGGCAGGCGTTCAACGCGCTGACCGTCCATCCGACCTTCGAGGGGTTTACGCTCGGCCATCCGCCGTCGCCGCCGGACGCGGTCGTCCATTTCGCCGCGATCCCGCGCGTGCTCATCGAGCCGGACAACGTCACCTTCACGACGAACGTCGTCAGCACCTACAACGTCATCGAGGCGGCGATGAAGCTTGGCGTGCGCAAGGTCATCATCGCCTCGAGCGAGACGACCTACGGCGTCTGCTTCGCCGAGGGCGACAAGGACTTCCATTCGTTCCCGCTCGAAGAGGACTACGACGTCGACCCGATGGACTCCTACGGCCTCTCGAAAGTGTGCAACGAGAAGACGGCGCGCGCCTTCGCCATGCGCTATCGTGCCGAAATCTATGCGCTGAGGATCGGCAACGTCATCGAGCCGCACGAATACGGCATGTTCGAGCGCTTCCTCGCCGATCCGCCGAGCCGCAAGCGCAACGCCTGGAGCTATATCGACGCGCGCGACCTCGGCGAGATCGTGCGCCTGTGCATCGAGAAGGACGGCCTCGGCTTCCAGGTGTTCAACGCTGTGAACGACACGATCACGCTCGACACGCCGACCAAAGAAGCGCTAGCCAAGCTCTGCCCGACGACGCCGATCACGCGCGAGATGGGCGAGTACGAGGCCCCCTTGTCGAACCGCAAGGCGCGCGAAGTGCTCGGATTCAAGGAGCAGCACAACTGGCGCAAGTACGTTGGCCGCGGCGGCGCGAGCGCGTGGAAGTGACGCTCAAACCCGAGTTGCGGGCAAGTCCCCGCCGGCTGCGCTCTTTCGGCGACGGCCGGATTTGGATTTGCTTGAAACTTTGTCGGAAGACCCCTCAAAACTCTCAAAACGGCGCTTGCGCTCTCTCCGTTCTCCGCGTTTCGGCTGGCGAAAGCCGCCTTTTCGCTCGCTTTGACGTCCGCCGTCCCTGCATAGCCATTCCGATCCTCCTGAAAAACGGAATGGTCGCGTGACATTCTGAAAAAGGAAAGCGACTGCAGCTTGGGGCGGGCTCGAGCCGCCGACGACCAATATTTACGGCGTTTACGAGGAACCCAACGTCGTTTCGCTCGTTCGTAGCATGGGGCCGGCGACCGACACCATGCTTGACAACTCAGCCAACGCCCGGCCGGTGGTCCTCGTTGTCGAGGACGAAGCCCTTTTGCGGATCTATGCGGCCGACCTTCTGGAAGAGGCGGGATTTGAGGTCGTGGAGGCGGCCAGCGCCGAGGCGGCGCTCGAACTGATGGCGAGGCGGCCGCACATCCGCGTCCTGTTTACGGACATCCAATTGCCCGGCGCGCTCGACGGCCTGGAGCTGGCGCATAAGGTCCACGAGGAATGGCCTCATGTTCGCTTTTTGGTCACGTCGGGCGGCAGAGAGCCCTCGCTGATCCCCGGCCGTGGTCATTTTCTCCCCAAACCCTACACGAGGGATGAGGTCGTGAGGGAAATCAACAACTTTCAGCAGGAAGAGCGCGCAGGGCGCCGCGACGCCAACGGAAGGCGGAGCCGCGACTAGGTCCGCCATAACGGGGTCGAGCGAGGCTAGGCCCCGCTCACTTCCTTCTTTTTGTCCGGCGCGAGGACGCCGAACTCACGAGAGTGTCGGTTGCCGCCGAGCACCAGGCCTTCGGCGGCTAAACCCCGTTTCAAAAGCTCTCGAATAGCAGCCGCCCTGCTCGGCATCCGCTTGGCGAACCGCCAGTCATCGAGCGCCGCCAACTCGTCTTCCGCGAGCATGATCTGCAACCGCTCGCCACGAGCCAACCTGGGCATGACGGTCATCCCCTGGGTGGAAACCCAAATCAGTTTGCTACAAAACGCAACCTAGGTTGTTGCACATATTGCGTCAAGTAGGTTAAAGACTTTTTTTTTGCCTCTTACTCATTTTGCTCCGAATGAACACAGCTAGCTAAATCGCGTGAACCAGCTAAGTTATTTCATAGCGGTTCCAGCGTATAAAATCAGAATGACCAATCGAGCACATTCGTAGTATGCGTTTTTTATTGACAGTCAGGAAGTATTGCCTTAATAATTTATTAAGGAACAGATCACTAAGGGACAGGGAAGTGCGGAGGCCCCATTGCAACCGAACCCCCAGGCGACGCAGTCGGAATCAACTCATCTCGCGGACGAGGCAAACCATCGCATCGCCAACCATCTGGCCATGCTGGCCGGTCTGATGCGCCTGCGGGCCAAAGGATTCGCCAAGACGCCGGGGGATGTCAGGGCCGACGACGTTCGGCTCATTTTCGAGGAGTTCGCGGGGCGGCTCGAAACCGTGGGCGAGGTTCATCGCTTGCTCGCCAAGGGCTCAAGCGGCGCCGCGTTCATCGACATCGCCGCCTATCTCCCCCGCATCGCCGTGGGGCTCGCGTCCTCCCTCACCGCGCCCGGCCAGACAACCGTCCACTGCTCCTTCCCGGTCGTTTGGCCCCTGCCGGCGGATCAGGCCGTCTCACTGGGTCTGATCATCGGCGAACTCGTCACCAATGCCGTGAAATACGCTCATCCCGCCGGGGTCGCCGGCATCGTCAGGATCGAAGCCTGGCACGCCGACGACGGCATGCTCACGATTGAAGCCTGCGACGACGGCGTCGGTTTGCCGGATGACATCGACCCGCAGACAAGCCAGAGTCTCGGCTTTCGCACCATCCGCTTGCTGGCGCAGCAGCTCGGCGCTAACGTCTCGTTCGACAACACCGGGCTGGGTCTGAGCTGCGCATTGCAAATCCCCCGCCCAACCTGTTTCCTCAAAGCCGCTTCATAAGCGGCAATCGGCGGCCAATCTCGATGGAATTCTCGCGAAAATGCGATGCTACTTGATGAGGGGCGGCCATATCGCGGCCGTGCAAGAACTTCCCCGGCTGTCGGACAAGGAAGCTGTCGAGCAGTGCCGGGCGCTGTTCGAAGCCAGCAACGACGGTTTTGACGATTTCGAAGTCTGGGAGCGCGCCCGCAAGGTCTATCAGAACAGCATTGCCGAGAAGACCGAAGCCAGAGTCGACGAGGCTTGATCCAGCCGATGCCGCTAGGCCGGGACGTCTACTCGCAAGGGTTGCGCGATTAATATCCTCGCCCGCTCGTCCAAAGGTCTTTTGCCGCCGCGCGCGATCCTCCTTCACGCGCGCTTCCCTCACATGTCCATGAACGTCGGCAAAAGAGTCGGCTCTATGAGCACCGCGCCCCCGTAAAGAATGAGCGCCGCCGACGCCGCCCTAGCGATCTCCCTGCCCCACGCACGCGTCCGCTCTGCGACGATCACGATCGTTAGGATCGCCATGGCCCATAGGTTCATCATGCCGAGCGGAAAGAGGATCACGAAGAGCGGCCAGCAGCAGCCGAGGCAATAGAGCCCGTGCTTGACCCCCATGCGCCAGGCGCCGCCCGCGCCGTCGCGCCACGAGGTCATGATGAAGGAAATCGGGCTTTGGCACTTGGAGAGGCAGACCGATTTTAAGGGCGTCAGCTGATAGAGGCCTGCGAGAATGAGCATCGCGCCTCCCCATCGCGCGACCGCCCAGGCGCTCCACGCGCCCCATCTCGCCAGCGCATCGCCCGCGACCGCCCCCGCGTAGGCCGCGACGCCCGCGACGGTCCAAACCGCCATGTACCCGGCGACGAAGACGAACGTCGGCGTATATCCCTCCCCTTGCTTTTGTCGGGAGGACTGGATCGAAGCGAACGTCAGAACCATCGGCGCCGCGGCCGGGAACATCATCGCCGCCATCATGACGATCCAGAAGGCGAGAAAGAGCGGCGCGGTCATGCCCATCGTGGCGCTCATCATCAACGCCATGTCTGCGCGCTGCGCCTCAAGGGCGAGCGCCGCCCAGCACGCGGCGGCGAACGCGATCAGCGTCGCGAGGATGATGTTGCGCTGCCGAGCGTAGCCGGCGTTCGCGCTGGCGCTCATGTCCCGGCTTTTCGAAAGCGGCCGCCGCCTCAGTTCGACCAAGCGATCGGCGCGTAATGGCCGTTTCGCCCGGAATTGTCCCAGCGCATCCCATGATCGGCGTAACTGCTGCCGATGCGGCCGACCGCGAGCGCGAGCTGGGTCGGATTGACCGGGTGCCCGGTCGAAGCCCAGATCTCTCCGCCCTCCGCCATGGTCGGCAAGGGCTCGACCGACATCGACAATACGCCCGGGATCTCGGCCGAGCGGACCTTACCGTCGATCTTGAAGGCGATCGGCGTTTTCGTCACCCCAAGGCTCGTACCGAACAGCGGCGCGAAGGCCGCCATCGGCCCCCCAGCGCCGCCGCGGAATATGGCGCCTATCGCCTCCATCTGCTTTTCGTCGGCGCGTTCGTCGACGAAGGTTGCGCCGGTCCAGTTCCCATTGCCCATCGGCCCATCGGTGGACGCACAGACCGCGACGTTGAGACCGTCGAGCTTCACGTCGCCGTAATCGCCCTTGTCGATATGGAAGAGGAGCGCGACGTGGCAGTCGCCCTCCGTGGGTTCTGAGGTTAGCGGCGGCGCGGGAGAAAATGAGACAGGGGCACACGACCGCGCAGTTGCAGTTCTCGAAATAGTCGCCGGTGAGACTCCACTTCGTTTGGTTGGACATGGCCCGCTCCCTTTGTCGTCGAGGCGGCGGAAAACGAAATCGCAACGGTCCAAGCGAGCACAAACGCATATGGCTGTAAAGGCGCTGTCGGTGAGC
>Ga0209040_10000580_pt1 | contig 28158 bp, 21 predicted proteins | sample BogFormECP12_OM3_FD_188240 | JGI IMG/M metagenome (GOLD analysis project Ga0209040, IMG submission 188240) | Bog forest soil microbial communities from Calvert Island, British Columbia, Canada - ECP12_OM3 (SPAdes) (version 2) | ecosystem: Environmental > Aquatic > Freshwater > Wetlands > Bog ... | reverse complement strand
CAGCGTCTCGGCGAGCACCTGCACGTCGGCGTTCTTGTGGGTCTGCGCCAGATGTTCGAGCGACGCGCCCAGGGCGAGGAACTCGCCAAGCGAATCCCAACGCAGATAGCCTTCGTGCTGAAACTGCTCCACGTGTCTGGGCGCCGAGCCGCCGGCACCTGTCTCGAACAATCCGCCGCCCGCCATCAGAGGAACGATCGACAGCATCTTGGCCGAGGTGCCGAGCTCCATAATCGGGAACAGATCGGTGAGGTAGTCGCGCAGCACGTTGCCGGTGACGGAGATCGTGTCCTTCCCCTCGCGGATGCGCGCGAGCGAGAACTTCATCGCCTCGACCGGCGCCAGGATGCGGATGTCGAGCCCCGAGGTGTCCTGCTCCTTCAGGTATTTCTCGACCTTGGCGATCACCTGGGCGTCATGCGCGCGTTGAGCGTCGAGCCAGAATACCGCCGGGGTATTGGTGAGGCGCGCGCGGCGCAGCCCGAGCCTGACCCAGTCCTGGATCGGCGCGTCCTTGACCTGGCACATGCGGAAGATGTCGCCGGTCTCCACCGGCCGGGCGAGCAGCACCGTGCCGTCATCGGCGACCACGCGCACCGTTCCGCCCGCGGGCACTTCGAACGTCTTGTCGTGAGATCCGTATTCCTCGGCCTGCTGCGCCATCAGCCCCACGTTTGGCACCGAGCCCATCGTGCGGGGGTCGAAGGCGCCGTGCGCCTTACAATCCTCGATGACTGTCTGGTACAGCTGCGCGTAGCAACGATCAGGGATCACGGCGTCCACGTCGTGCAGCTTGCCGTCGGCGCCCCACATGCGCCCCGATTCGCGGATCATCGCTGGCATCGAAGCATCGACGATCACGTCGCTCGACACGTGCAGGTTGGTGATGCCCCGGTCCGAATTGACCATGGCGAGGCCGGGCCGGTGCGCATAGGTGGCTGCGATATCGGCCTTGATCGCTTCCTGTTCGGCGTCCGGCAGCGTCTCGATCTTCGCCAGCAGCTCGCCCACGCCGTTGTTGGGATTGACGCCGAGACGATTCAGCGTGGCTTCGTGCTTCTTGAACACGTCGGCGAAGAACTCAGAAACGGCATGACCGAACAGGATGGGATCGGAGACCTTCATCATGGTCGCCTTCAGGTGCAGCGAAAACAGCACGCCATCCTGCTTCGCCGCCTCGATCTGCTCGGCCAGGAATGCGCGCAACGCCTTGCGGCTCATCGTCGCCGCGTCGATGATCTCGCCGGCCTGCAGCGGCGTCTTCGCCTTCAGCACCGTGACGGTGCCGTCCGTGCCAACCAGTTCGATGCGGGCATTGGTCGGCGCCGCGACGGTGGTGGAGACTTCCGAGCCGTAGAAATCGCCGCCCGACATGTGCGCCACATGCGACTTGGAGTCCGCGCTCCAGGCGCCCATTCTGTGCGGATTGTTGCGCGCGTACTGCTTCACGGCGCCGGCGGCGCGGCGGTCGGAATTGCCCTCGCGCAACACAGGGTTGACGGCGCTGCCGAGCAGCTTGGCGTAGCGCGAGCGGATATCCTTCTCGGCGTCCGCCGTGGCGTTGTCCGGATAGTCCGGCACGTCATAGCCCTTGTCTTGCAGTTCCTTGATCGCGGCCTTGAGCTGCGGGACCGAGGCGGAGATGTTGGGCAGCTTGATGATGTTGGCCTCGGGCCGCATCGCGAGTTGGCCAAGTTCGGCGAGTTCGTCGTTGATCCGTTGCGATTGCGTCAGTTTCTCGGGGAAATTGGCGAGGATGCGGCCGGTCAGCGAAATGTCCTTCAGCTTCATCGTGACGCCGGCCGTGCCGACGAAGGCCTCGACGATCGGCAGCAGGGAGAACGTCGCGAGCGCCGGAGCTTCATCGACCTTTGTCCAAATGATTTCGAGATCTGACATGCTTGCACCTCTGCGCGCCGGCTGGTTTCCGCTGAGTTGAACTATCCACGGATTCGGGGCGCCTTGTCGCACCGGCGTGCGGGAAGGGCAAGCGGTGGCGGCCCCTCGCCAGGGCAATCGCTTGAACGAGGGGGGTAGCTTTCGGCGCGGTTGAAAGTTCGATTCATAGGAGCCTCCTCGAAGGAGGCTCCTATGGCTGACCCGGTCAGTGTCCCATTGTTGGATCACTTTGCTGCGCTGCGTGATCCGCGCTAACATGCCAAGGTGTTGTATCCATTACCTGAAATCCTGCTTCGGGTGTTATCCGCGACGATCGCGCAAGCTGACCTACGAGCACCGGCTGATCGACGACATGGTGGCGTGCGCGCTGAAGTGGAACGGCGGCTATGTCTGGGCGTGCAAGAACTACGACGGCGACGTGCAGTCCGACACGGTGGCGCAGGGGTTGGGTTCGCTCGGGCTGATGACCAGCGTGCTGCTGTCGCCGGATGGCAAGACGGTGGAGAGCGAGGCGGCGCACGGCACGGTGACGCGGCACTACCGGCAGCGTCAGAAGGGGCAGCAGACATCCACCAATCCGATCGCGTCGATCTTCGCCTGGACGCGGGGGCTGATCTATCGCGGACGGTTCGATGGCACGCCGGAGGTGACGAAGTTCGCTGAGACGCTGGAGAAGGTATGCGTCGGCATGGTGGAGTCCGGGTTCATGACGCGCGACCTGGCGGTGCTGATCGGACCCGATAAGAAATGGCTGAACACGCAGGACTTCCTGGCGAAGCTGGATGCGAATCTGAAGCAGGCGATGGGCTGAGGCATTGAGGCGGAACCGACGTGGGGGTCGCCGGTTCCGCCCGAGCCGCTATCAGGCGCGTCGGCGCCTGAGGGCGAGCAAGGCCATGGCAGGGATGAGCAGGGCAAACGTGGAGGGCTCCGGTATGGCCAGAAAGCCGAACAGGCCATTGTCCTCAACGTTGCCGCCAGGGCCCGGAATGCCGGCGCTGAAGAACAGTTGATCCGTCGCGCCGCCGTTGCCTCCGTTGCCGAACAGCAGACCCCACAGCCCTGGAATCACGATCGGATTGCCGGACGCATCGTCGAGCGTTCCAAGGAACGTGCCGGTGCTGGGGTCGAACGCATTGATGGTACCATCGCCAAAGTTTCCGACAAGGAGGTCACCACCGAAGTTTCCGAAGCCGGCGGGCGCAACAGCAAGACCCCAGGGCGAATTCAGGACGCCAGTTAGGGGGACGTAGTCGATGAGACGCGGCGAGCCAGGGACAGGGCCGGCCGGGTTGCCGTCGAGATCGAACACGTCGACGAAGCCGTTGCCAGGGCCCCGGACATCGTCGTGCTTGGCGGCATCCTGCAGCGCATACGTAACATACAGTTTACCGCCGATGTTCTGGATTCCGAACGGAGCATATCCTGCCGGAACGTTCGGGTCAGTGAAGTTGCCAGACAGCGTCACTGGCGCAAAGCTGCTGTTGAACGTGTCGATCTTGCCCGTCCTGAAATTCGCGGCGTACAGAGTGTTGCCGGAACTGCTGGTGCCAAGCGCGAGGCCCTTGTAGACGTCTAACGTGGTAGCACCCTTGTTGGACACTGCCGCCGTCCCGGGGCCGCTCCAGGCATCAATCGCACCATTCTCCGACGCGAATATGAAGTGCGCCCCACCGAAGTTTGTGGGGGAGGGGTTCGGGTTGAACACCTGTCCGGTCGGCGCGCCGTCGGGGATGGTCACGAAGGGTGCGGGTGGTGTGCCGACCTGAACCGCTTGGCCATTGCCTCGATAGACGGTGGCGACGCCGGTGCCGTTGTCGGATACCCAGATCGGACTGGTCGCAGAGCTGGACATGCCCCACGGGTTGACCAGATTGGGGTCGGTGAACTCGGCCACGCCCGGGATATCCGACACGAGATCGGTTTGCTGATAGAATGCCTGCGCCCGCCCGGACGACAGCGCGATGCCGGCTCCGAGCGATGTCGCCATGATGACATTGCGAGTGTGACGCTTCATCGTGGAACTCCCCCTCTTCTTCGCACTGGTCTTGATCCCGCGAGCGCATAGTGCACCGGCGCGGAACTACTCCCCAGGGAAGCCCGCGCAGACGCCCTTTTCGAATTAGACAACTCGCAGGAGCCGAAAGTCCGGGACTGCTCCCTCAATTCTTCTTGAGGCAGAGAGCGCGGTACCCACTGTTACGGCCGCCATTGCGCAATTCCGCATTCTCCCCAACTCTGCGCCCATCGCAGCCAGGGGGGAGACCAAGCATGAACGACATGACCGAGATCACCGGCCTGCGGCGCTATCCGCTCGCCCGCCGCGGCTTCGTGATGACCAGCCTGATCAGCGGCTTCACGCTCGCCACCCAGCGGGTCGAGGCGCAGGCGATCCAGACCGATACCACCGGCCTCGACGCTGGAGAGACCCAGGTCCCGGTGAAGGACGGCAACCTGCCCGCCTACTACGCCCGCCCGGCGACAGGCACCGGCTTTCCGGTCGTCCTGGTGAACGAGGAAATCTTCGGCGTCCACGAATACATCAAGGACGTCTGCCGCCGTTTCGCCAAGCTCGGCTACATGGCCGTCGCGCCGGAAATCTATGCCCGCATCGCCGACCTCTCGAAGATGACCGACAGCCAGCAGATCCTCCGCGACGTCATCAGCAAGAAGCCGGACGCCGAGTTGTACAGCGACCTTGACGCGACGCTAGCCTGGGCGGCGCAGAACAAGGGCAGCGCTACCGCGATCGCCGAGACCGGTTTCTGCCGCGGCGGGCGCACTACCTGGTTGTATGCCACGCACAACCCCAATCTGAAGGCCGCGGCCGCCTGGTACGGACCGATCAAGACTGCGACCAACGAAATCCAGCCCAAGGCCGTGCTCGATGTCGCCGATCAGTTGAAGTGTCCGCTGCTCGGCCTGTACGGCGGGCAGGACACCGGCATCCTGATCGCCGACGTGCTGGATGCCGAGGCGAAGGCCAAGGCGGCGCGCAAGACCGTCGAGATCGTGGACTATACCGATGCCCCACACGGGTTCCACGCCGACTACCGTCCCAGCTACCGCCAGGCCGATGCCGAGGATGGCTGGAAGCGGATGCTCGCGTGGTTCTCCCGCTACGGGGTCGCCCCCAAGAGCTGAACTGAAGATCGGGGCGCTTCAGCCCTCGTAGACCACCCGGTGGTAGCCGCGCGCGTAGTAGATCAGACCTTCGTTCACCGCGCCGACCTCAACGGCTTCCACCGGGCAGATGAACACGTCATGGGTGCCGACCTCGACGATCCGTTCGATGCGGCAGTCGAATGCTACCAGCGCGCCGTCCAGCACCGGGGCGCCGGTGGTGAGCGCGTGCCACGTGGCGCCCTCGAAGCGGGCTGCCATGGTGTGATCGGTCATGCCGGCAAACACCGGCGACAGTTCCTCGTGCGCGCTGGCCAGTGTGTTCACGCACAGCACGGCGTTCGCCTTCATCGCCGGGTACGAGTCATTGGTGCGGTTGGCGCAGACCAGCAGCGTGGGCGGCGAGTCAGTGACGCTGCACACGGCCGAGGCGGTGAAGCCGGCGCGGCCGCCGGGGCCGTCGGTGGTGATCACGTTCACGGCGGCGCCGAGACGTGCCATCGCCTCGCGGTAGGCCTGTTTTTCCACTGCCACGGTCCGCTCCATCCCCGGCTGCGCTGCGCACGACTATGGCGCGATCGCGGGGCGGAGGACAGGGGCGGCGACCGGCCTCGTCGGCGGTCACTTGCGACCGGCCGGACCCTCTGCTAGACGCCGCCCTCTTGTATTGTTGATAAAATGTGACCGCTCCGTACTCGTCACTCGGGCCGCAGGGCGTCACCAAGACCGGAGGGGCGTAGTCCCATGGCCGTTCCCAAGCGAAAGACGTCGCCGTCCCGCCGCGGCATGCGTCGGAGTCACGAGGCGCTGCCCCGCGAAGCGCACGCCGAGTGTCCCAATTGTGGCGAACTGAAGCGGCCGCATCACGTCTGCAGCCATTGCGGCTTCTACGACGGACGCGAGGTCGTACCGGCCGGCGATGCGCTGAAGGGCGCGGTTCGCGCCTGACGCCCGGAAGCGGCGTGGCCTCTCTCCTCCCTTGACCGCGACCTACACGCTGGCGGTTGACGCCATGGGCGGCGATCACGCGCCACTCATGGTGATAGAGGGCCTGGAGATCTCCGCCGTGCGCCACCCAGGTGCGCGCTTTCTCTTGGTCGGCGATGAGGCAAAGCTCAACCCGCTGCTGCAGCGCCATCGCCGCGCCGCTGCTGCCTGCGACATCCGCCACGCCCCCGAGGCGATCAGCAACGACGCCAAGCCGACCGCCGCGCTGCGCGTGCGCGGCTCATCGATGCGGGTGGCGATCGACGCCGTGGCCGGTGGCGAGGCGTCCGGCGTGGTCACCGCCGGCAACACCGGTGCGCTGCTGGCACTGGCCAAGATCTTCATGAAGACGCTGCCCGGCATCGACCGTCCCGCGATGGCGGCGATCGGTCCTTCGGCACGCGGCGACGTGGTGCTGCTGGACCTCGGCGCCAACGTGCAGTGCGACGCACGCAACCTGGTCGAGTTCGCCGTGATGGGCGACGTGTTCGCGCGTACCGTGCTCGGGCTGACCGCGCCCTCGATTGGCTTGCTCAACGTCGGCTCCGAGGAATTGAAGGGCGATGATACGCTGCGGCTCGCCGCGGAGACGCTGCGCGCCAGCCATATCGCGCCGCAGTTCGTGGGGTTCGTCGAGGGCCACGACATCGCCGCCGGCACCACCGACGTGGTGGTGACCGATGGCTTCACCGGCAACGTCGCGCTGAAGACCGGCGAGGGCGCGTTGAAGCTGATCGGCGACCTGCTGCGCCAGGTGTTCCGCAGCAGCCTCACCGCGAAGGTTGCGTATCTGCTGCTGCGGCCCTCGCTGGAACGCCTGCGCGAGTGGCTGGATCCCCGCCGCTACAACGGAGCGGTGATGCTGGGACTTAACGGTGTGGCGGTGAAGTCGCATGGCGGCACCGACGCCGAGGGCTTCGCACATGCGATGGACGTGGCGATGGACATGGTGGTGCACCGATTCAATGACCACATCCGCGAGGACTTGACCCGAATCGCCGGATTGATGGCGCTGACTGCGAAGAGCGGCGCGCTGGAAAAGGAACCCGGCGGCAGCGCGCGTCTCGCCACGGCACCGTAGGAAGACGATGGCCACCCGTTCGATTCTCGCCGGCGTCGGCGCCTATCTGCCCGAGCGCGCGGTCAGCAACGACGAGCTCGCCCGCACTGTGGAGACGTCAGACGAGTGGATCCGCGAGCGGACCGGCATCCGTCAGCGCTACATCGCGGCGCCGCACGAGACCGCCGCGTTCATGGCCACAGCGGCGGCGCGCGCCGCCCTGGCGGATGCCGGTGCCGAACCGGCCGAGGTCGACGCGATCATCCTCGCTACCAGCACGCCGGACCAGGCATTCCCCGCCACCGCCTTGCGCGTGCAGGCGGCGCTCGGCGTGACGAGAGGCTTCGGCTTCGACATCGCCGCGGCCTGCGCCGGGTTCATCTATGCGCTGTCGGTTGCCGACAGCATGATCCGCACCGGCCAGGCACGTGGCGCGCTGGTGATCGGCAGCGAGGTCTATTCGCGCATCCTGAACTGGCAGGACCGCGGCACCTGTGTGCTGTTCGGTGACGGCGCCGGCGTCGTGTTCCTGCGCGCCGGCAAGGGCGGCGGCAGCATCGACCGCGGCATTCTCTCCACCCATCTTCACGCCCAGGGGTCGCTGGGCGACATCCTGTATGTCGACGGGGCGGTGGGGCGGCGCGACAAGCCGGGTCATCTGGTGATGAACGGCCGCGAGGTGTTCCGCCAAGCGGTGGTGCGGCTCGCCGAGGCAGTGGAAGAGGCGCTCGCCGCCAATGGGTTGACGCAGCGAGACATCGACTGGCTGGTGCCGCACCAGGCCAATCGGCGAATCATCGACGCGATGGGCCGCAAGCTTGGTCTGTCGCCGGAGCGGGTGGTGATCACCGTCGATCGGCATGCCAACACTTCGGCTGCATCGGTGCCGCTGGCCCTCGCCGAAGCGCGCCAGGACGGACGCATCCGCACCGGCGACCTCGTGCTGATGGAGGCGCTGGGCGGCGGATTGGCATGGGGTTCGGCGCTGGTGCGCATGTGAATGCCGTCAGCGGCTGCGGGCGCTTTCCTGCAACATCCTGATCCTGATTGATTTTGCCCCGCTGATCGCTTGACTGCCCGGCATCGCCTGCCTAGCGTTCACGGATGCAGACCGTCACGCGCGCGCATTTGGCCGAGACGATCTATACCCAGGTCGGCCTGTCGCGGAACGAGTCCGCCGATCTACTGGAGACGGTACTGGAACGCCTCTCCGCCGCACTGGAGGCGGGGGAATCCGTCAAGATCAGTGGGTTCGGAACCTTTTCCGTGCGCCAGAAGGGCCGCCGGGTGGGCCGCAATCCGAAGACTGGACAGGAGGTGCCGATCATGCCGCGCCGGGTCCTGGTGTTCCGCCCGAGCCATGTTTTGAAGGCGCGGGTGAACGGGGCGGTGCCCGGCCCGGATGACGACGAATGAGCGACCCGGACGATGCCGTGGCGATGCCGCCGGTCGGACGCTCGCGTCCAAAGAAGGCACCGAACGCATTCCGAACAATCAGCGAGGTGGCCGACGAACTGCATATCCCGCAGCACGTCCTGCGCTTCTGGGAGACGAAGTTTCCGCAGGTGAAGCCGTTGAAGCGGGGCGGCGGGCGACGCTACTATCGTCCGGACGACATTGCGCTGCTGCGGCGGATTTCCGATCTGCTGTACATTCAGGGATATACCATCAAAGGCGTGCAGCGCCTGCTACGCGAGGGCGGCGGCAGACTGTCCGACGATATCCCCCCGGCGCCCGCGGACGAACAAGAGGCAGCCGAGGTCGAGCGGGCCGCCAGGGCGGCGGTGGAACCCGAACTGCCTATGCCGGGGTTGGCGCCCACCGCTCCGCCGCAGGTCGCTCGCGTCAACATGCGCCCCAAGGTCGATCCGGAAGCCGAGCGGCTGCGGGTGGTGCTGGCGGAGACGCTGCACGAACTGGAGGCATTACGGGCTCTGCTCGCCTGAGGTCAGGGCTTCGTCAGTTCCATACCGTCAGGCCCGGAAAGACGCACTCGGCCGGTGACAGGAAATCCTGATATGTCGAGGCGCGCGGAAGACCTGCCGCCGCTAGACATGCGCGCCGGAGGGCCGGTACAGCTCGATCACCGGCAGCAACGCCTTGGCGAGCACGTCGTACCCGGCACCGGTGAAATGTACACCGTCATCGGCGCGCAGCCGCGTGGTCTCCCCGTCGAGCCCTTTGCCATACGGCGCATAGTTGCCATTGGCGTCGGTGAACAGCGGCCAGGCGGGGAACCAATCTGCGCCAGCCACCATGGATTGTTCGGCGTAAACCCGGTTCAGCAACGCCATATCCTCGGCATACGCGGTGTCGCGCACGATCGGATGGCCAACCCAGACGACCGCCACGCAGGACCGCTTCAGGCCCTCGACAATCGCCCGCACATGTGCGCCGTATGATTTGACGAACGCCGCCGCCAGTCGGTCGTCGATATGGCCGTTCTGACGCACCAGGGGCCGATCGTTGGCACCGAACATGACGACGGCAATCGCGCCGCATTCCGCCTCACCAATGGCGGCCGCCGCCGCAGGCCAGTCGAAGGTCCCCGGCAAGCACAGGCCGGTGGCGATGCGCGAGCGGTCGATCACGCGCCACAGCGCATCGCCGCGGTACTGCCGCTGCAGCCCGGCGGCGAGGCCCTTCGCCTGCGAATCGCCGACCACAAGGACGCGTGTCATCGCCTCCGCGGCGCGAGCGACCCGTAGCATGGGCAATGACAGGGCACAGGCGAAGAGTAGATCGCGTCGCTGCAGGGTCATGCGCGTTGGCGGGAGATCAGGATATTACCGGTAAAAGGTTAACATTGCGGATTCGCGGGAGCAACCAAGTCCCTATGTCCTCATCGTGCCGACGCTTTCTGCTTGGTGCCGCGAAACTTGGTCCTGCCGCCTGATGCTATTCCCGACGCTCGACTTCCTGCTGTTCTTCATCGTGGTGCTGGCACTGATGGTGCCGCTCGCGCGCGCGCACGCGCTACGCAAGCTGGCGCTCGTCGCGGCGAGCTATTTCTTCTACGCGCAGTGGAACTGGCACTACTGCCTGCTGCTCGCCGGCAGCTCGCTGCTGACCTATGTCGGCGGGATCGCGATCGGCGCCGCGTCATCGCACCACACACGCAAGTTGATCGTCGGCATCACGGTGGCGATGCATCTGCTGCTGCTGTCCACGTTCAAGTATCTCGATTTCCTGGTCGGTTCGGCGAACCACCTGCTGCATGCGTTCGGCTCCCACCGCGAGTTGCCGTTCATGGAGATCATCCTGCCGGTCGGCATCTCGTTCTTCACCTTCCACGGCATCTCGTACCTGGTCGATGTCTATCGCGGCGATGTCGCGGTGTGCAGGCGGCTGGTCGACATCCTGCTGTACCTCTCGTTCTTCCCGCAACTCGTCGCCGGACCCATCGTGCGCGCGGCGTTCTTCCTGCCGCAGCTTGCGCGGCCACCGGCGGAGCGCGTGCCGCTCGCCGAGCCCGTGCTGCTGATCCTCGGCGGGCTGTTCAAGAAGGTGGTGATCGCCAGCTATCTGGCGACCGACCTGGTCGATCCGGTGTTCTTCGACCCGTCGCGCTTCGGCAGCACGGGCCTGCTACTCGCGGCCTATGGCTACGCGGTGCAGATCTATTGCGACTTCTCGGCGTACATCGACATCGCGATCGGCCTGGCCGCGCTGCTCGGCTATCGGTTTCCGATCAACTTCGATCAGCCATATCGCGCACAGAGCCTGCGCGAGTTCTGGCAGCGTTGGAACATCTCGCTGTCGTCGTGGCTGCGCGACTATATGTACAAGCCGCTGGGCGGCAGTCGCGGCAGCCGCTGGTTCACCGCGCGCAACCTGATGATCACCATGCTGCTCGGCGGCATTTGGCACGGTGCAGCGTGGAAGTTCGTCGCCTGGGGCGGGCTGCATGGTGTCGGCCTGGTGATCGAGCGCTTGCTGCAACCATGGTCCGGCGTCTGGGCGCGCAAGCCTCTCGGCCGTGCGCTGGCTGTGCTGATCGTGTTCCACATCGTCTGCCTGGGCTGGGTTCTGTTCCGTGCCGACGGTTTCGGTACGGTGGTGATCTATCTTGACGCGATTGTGCGCGGCCAGGACGCCACGATGCAGGCCACGCCGTTCACCATCGCGCTGATCGCGCTCGGGCTCGCCTTGCACGCTGTGCCGCGCGACGTGCCGGGACGGCTGGCGAGTCTGCTGGGCGAGCGGCCTGCCTGGCTATGGGGTGTCACCGCGGGCTTTGCCATCGCGATGATCGACGCTCTCGGTCCCGAGGGTGTCGCACCGTTCATCTATTTTCGATTCTAGGTTTAGCAATGGGCGTGGCGCCACGACAGCTACTGGGCATCGCGGTGGTGGGCTGCTTCGTTGCGGCACTGTTCGGCGCCCATCCGCTGGCGGCGTGGGTGGATGCATCGGTTGCCGGCGGGACCGTGGTGCAACAGGCAGCCGACGGCTGGCGCGCGCTGACGCAGCTCGTCGGTTTCGATCGTCCCTACGATGCGCTTCGTCATGCGGTGCGCAAGGTGGTGGCGCTATCGGTGCGTCGCTGAACCGGAAGGCTCGGTTTGGCCACCGAACCTGACACCCTCTGTCCCCACAGCCGCCGTCGCGGCAGACTGCCGTGACCAGCAGGAGAACCAAAATGCCCGACATCACCATCCCGGCGCGTCGCGGCAAGGCCGCGTTTGTCGCGGCCGGCCAGGTCATTCGCGTCATCAACACGCATGGCGAGCAGGTGGTCGACACCTGGGCATTCAACCGCCACGACATGACCGAATTCATGTCGATGGAGCATAGCCGCGCCACGATGCATCGGCTGATCCCGCGCGTCGGCGATGCGCTGCTGACCAATCACCGGCGTCCGATCCTGACCGTGCTGGAAGACACCTCGGGCGGCATCCACGACACGCTGATGGCCGCGTGCGATCGCTATCGCTATCAGGAGCTCGGCTGCAAGGAGCACCACGACAACTGCACCGACAACCTCGAGCAGGGTCTCGCGGAGCTGGGCCTGACGCCACCGGAGACGCCGAGCCCGCTAAACCTGTTCATGAACATTCCGTGGACCGTGGACGGCGTGCTGTCATTCGAGCCGCCGGTCTCGACCCCAGGCAGCTACATCAGGCTGCGCGCCGAGATGAACCTTGTGATCGCGTTCTCCGCCTGTCCGCAGGACATCCTGCCGATCAACGGAGTGGCCGGAAAACCGACCGAGGCGCATTTCCGGATTGAGGCGTAGGCGGGATCGCGCCCAAACACGAAGCTCACCAGCGGTGTCGTCCATCACCCCATCACCATGGACAATACCCATCACACCATCATCGCGTCGCGCGATGTGGCCTCAAGGCACCGCTTACTGTTCTGGGGAGCCAACTGTCGTTGGTTGCGGGGGCGCGCAACCACCGACAGTTGACTCCAATGATCGCCTGCTGAGCGGTGGTTGCGGGGGCACGCGACCATCTTGATTTGCTACTGACTGGATAGCGCCGGGTGGGCAGTAGGGGCACGCAACCGACGATCCCACCATTCGACTGTTCCCATCGAGTATGCGGTGCTACCTAGTCGTTCGCCCCTCTCAGGGCGGCAACGCGGGTTCGAATCCCGCAGGGGACGCCAAGTATTTCAGATGGTTATAGGGCATTGTTCTCCAGTGTCGCTTTTGAGAGGCATCGGGATTGGGCGGGGCTTCGCGGAAGCCTGGACACACCGGGACGCCGCAGTACGGCGAGGCGTGCCGGGTCCCCTTGACCCGCCAGGCAACAGTGGTCGCCGAGCGCCTCGGCCTCGACCAGGGGGTAGGTCCCGCTCGCGACGGCTTGCCATTGGGTCGTCAGGTACCCCGGTGATAGACATAGTGGTTAAGCAATGCCCGATTTCCTCGTGACCCCTGGGACCAGATGCAGAGTAACTTCGGCATTTCGAGACTAAGGATGCTTGTCGGCTACCTGGGTGAACGTGACCAAGCGAACTGGTGGTCGTCCTCGTTCCTTGGCCGCACAAGCGAGGCGTTTCTCGCACCAATCTTTGGGAATGCGGTCGCGAACGCCCGTGTGGTCGGCGTGACTGAGGCAGCCCGCCGAGTCCATGACAATGCCATCGGCGTGGGGCGTACCTTCCATCTGTTCCGACTACCCGAAACGCTAGAGCAGGAACTGCACCGCACGCTGAGCGCGTCCAAGGACACGACCACCCCCGAGTCGGTGGACGCCGCAATCGAGAAAATGAAGGCGCTGTCATCCCGCGACAGCGAGCCAAAGCCTGGCCCGGTGCACGTCGGCGCATTGCACATGTTGGCCGATGCGCAGTGGGTCCCTGTAGTCGCCAGCCACTATCGTGCGGCGTTTGCCGCGGGCGTTCAGAGCTTCCCCTATTTCGCCGGTTGATCGTGGACGCCACCTGTATCTATTCGACACGGCTCAGCGCCGGCCTTGGTCTCGTTCCCGAGACAAGTCGGCTCCTGGAGCTGTGGCAGCCCGAGATGACCACGCCCGCACTCCTGAAGGTGGCAATGGATGCCGGAGCTTTTCCCTCCGTCTCCGCTCGCCGCCTCAGGAACATCGTGACCGAGGCGTTTGGGCCGCGCTTCCTCATCGAGGGCGGAGAACCGGCCCGGTTTCTGAAGGCCGTTCAGGGGCGAATCGGTACCGCCGACTTCCGCCACCTGCTTCTCGTCTACACCTGCCGGGCCAACCCTGTCCTGGCGGACTTCATACGGGAGGTCTACTGGACCCGGTACGCCGCAGGTCTGGACACCGTCCTGAAGGACGATGCCCACGCGTTCGTCAGCCGGGCGGTTGCAGATGGGAAGACGCGATTGCGATGGTCCGACAAGAACATGCTCCGGGTCTCTCAGTATGTGCTGGGTGCATGCGCCGATTTCGGTCTGGTCGGCGGCATGCGCGACGGTGGGCGTGTCATCCTTCCGTTCCGGATCACGCCGGTCGTCAGCAGCTTCCTCGCCCACGACTTGCACTTCCATAGGTTAGGCGACAACGCTGTGGCCCAGCACGCGGAATGGATGCTGTTCGGCCTGCACCCCGACGACACCCTGAACGAGCTCAAACGGCTTGCGTCGAAGGGGCAATTCATCCTTCAAGCGGCACCCGGCATCGTGCATATCGCCTGGAAGGTCAAGAGCATGGAGGACTTGCCCGATGTCCTCGCTGCAAGCTGACTTCAGCGAACTGTTGCGCCGGGTTGAAGCCGGGCGCGAGTTCACGCATGCGAGCTTCGAGCCGATCTTCTACCTCGTGTTCGATCCGCGGGACATCCTGGACGTCAAGCGCCAGACACCAGCGTGGCAGGCACGCCTGGAGAACGATGGCTGGGACGTCCACACTTTCTCCATCGCCGACCAGGTCGCGGACATCCTAGAGAAGGCTCCCCTCCGCAATGTCTGGCTTGCCGGCGACCGTAAGGCCCCGCTGGAGTGGAACCGGACCAACGGTGCGCTCGCGAACGCGCTGACCTCCCAGGGACAACTCCAGAAACGTCTGGAGGCGTTGCTGTCCAGTCTGGAAGGCAAGGCGAATGCGATCGTCCTGGTGACCGATCTGGAGGCACTTCACCCATACCTCCGGATCGGCGCCATCGAGGCTCAGCTTCAGGGCAAGTTCCACGTTCCGACCGTCTTCCTCTACCCCGGTACCCGAGCGGGCAAGACGCAGTTGCGCTTTCTCGGTTTCTACCCGGAGGACGGCAATTATCGCTCCGTCCATGTCGGCGGCTGATCAACACCAACGATAAAGCAATCTTGGACATCCCCATGACCGCGATCCGTTCCCTCTTCGACCCCAGCCGGGACATCAACCGCTCGATCGAAAAGGTCATCACCTATCAAGCCTCCCAGGAGTCACGGCTGCGGGCGGAAATCTCCGAATACGAGGTAACCGACCGGATCGAGGAACAACTCGAGGACCTGCTCGAAAAGATGCAGGCCACCATGGAAATCGGAGGAGGCCACGAGATCGGGGTATGGGTGTCGGGCTTCTACGGTTCGGGCAAAAGCTCGTTCACCAAATATTTCGGCCTTGCCTTGGACGGTCACTACGTGATCGACGGCCAGCCGTTCCTGAAGCATCTGCAGAACCGTGTTCACCGGGCAAGAACAAAGGCGCTTCTGAACACGTTCGCATCTCGGTTCCCCGCAGCCGTCGTGATGCTCGATCTTGCCAGCGAACAGATTGCAGGCGCCACGTTGGCCGAGGTCTCAACGGTCCTGTACTACAAGGTCCTCCAGTACGCCGGCTATTCGCGCAACCTCAAAGTCGCGGCGTTCGAACGCAAGCTCAAGAAGGACGGGCGCTACGCCGAGTTCGAGGCAGCTTTCCAGGCGGAGGCCGGCGCGCCGTGGAAGGATTATCAGAACGACGAACTCGTCGCGGACGGCATGCTGCCGGCCCTGGCGCACCAAATGTATCCGATGCTGTTCCGCAGCGACCATGCATTCACCACCACGGCCAGCGACGTCATCTATCTGGCGAACGACCGCGTGAAGGAGATGATCGATCTCGTCCGCGATTTCTCCGGCAAAGAAAACATCATCTTTGTGATCGACGAGATTGGGCAGTACGTCGGTAACAACCAAAATAAGATTCTTGATTTGATGGGCTTGACACAGAACCTGAAGAATCTCGGTGATGGCAAGGTCTGGATCATCGGTACGGCCCAACAGACTCTGACCGAAGACGATCCGCGAATCGCCATCAACTCACCCGAACTGTTCAAGCTGAAGGACCGCTTTCCGATCCCCGTCGAGCTTGAAGCGAGCGACATCAGGGAGATCGTTTACCGCCGCCTGCTAGGCAAGTCACCCGACGGCGAGCGGCTACTCGGCGATAGGTTCGACCGCTTCGGCGCGCAGCTTCGCCATAACACCCGACTGGTGGACGCAAAGAGCTACGACACCCCGCTCGACCGGGCCTCGTTCGTCAATCTTTACCCCTTCCTGCCTTCGCACTTCGACATTCTGCTGCACCTGTTGGGTGGGCTGGCAAAATCGACTGGCGGCATCGGCCTGAGGTCGGCGATCAAGGTCATACAGGACATCCTGATCGAGGGCGCCGGGCAGAACAAACCGGTCGCAGACCAGTCGATCGGATGGCTGGCAACAAGCGTGACCTTGTTCGACTCACTCGATCGCGATATCCGCCGCGCGTATCCACAGATTCGCGGTGCAGTGGACAAGACGATTGGGCGGGTCAAAGGCGACGAACTGAAGCAGAATGTTGCTAAGACCATCGCGATCCTCCAGATACTCAACAACTTGCCGGCCAACGCGCAAAACGTAGCAAGTTTGATGCACCCGACCGTCGACGCAAATGCGATGACGGAGCAGGTCAAAACAGCCATCGAGGAGCTGCTGAAGGACCAGTTCGTTCCGCTGATGGAGAAGGACGGCAGTCTCCGCTTCTTTAGCGAAAAGCTGAATGACATTGAGCAGGAGCGCGGGCAACTGAACGTCCGCACACCGGACTTTCGACGCATCTTCAACAACACGCTCCGCGAGGTGTTCGATCCGCTGCCCACGGTCAAGGTGCATGACTCACTCTCCATCACCTCGGGCGTGCGCCATCTGACTGGTGGCCAGGCCGTGGGGCTGGCGGGAGAGCGCGAGACGATCCAGACCGTCGTGGCATTTGCTGAACCCGTAGACTATGACGCGCTGCGTGCACGCCTACTGGACGAGTCTCGTGAACGGGCCAACAACACTGCGATATACCTCCTCGGCCGTGTGACACCCAATGCGTCAGACTTGGTGACCGATATCTATCGCTGCGAACGGATCGCCGAGCTGCATCGCAATGATCCCGACCAGGAGGTCCGGGAGTATTGCGCCAGCCAAACGGAGCGCGCGGGGAAACTGATCGGGGAGCTACGCAAGGCGCTCGGCGGCAGCCTGTCGCAAGGTTCATTCTTGTTCCGCGGTCGTGCCACAGCGGTGGACAGCCTGGACCCTGACCTTGGCAAAGCAGCCAGATCTCATCTGACTGAGGCCGCGGCACAGGTGTTTGACCGCTATCCCGAAGCGCCGGTTCGCGCGGAAACCGCGCTGGCCGAGAAGTTCCTACGCCAGCCCAATCTGCGCAGTATCACCTCCCAACTCGACCCGCTGAGCCTGGTGGAGCTGGGCAGCTCGCCAAAGGTTCGAACGGCCCACAAGGGTCTGGTCAGCATCCGCGACTACATCGAGCGCAACGGTACGGTGGAAGGCAAGCAACTGCTGGAAACGTTCTCCGATCATCCATTCGGATGGTCGCAAGACACACTGCGCTACATGGTGGCTGCACTCCTTCTCGCGGCAGAGATCAAATTGAAGGTCGCCGGCCGCGAGGTGACGGTGAACGGCCAGCAGGCGATCGACGCGCTGAAGACCAACACCAGCTTCCGGTCTGTTGGCGTTTCCCTGCGTCACGACCGCCCGTCCAACGAGGTGCTGGCCAAGGCAGCCGAACGCCTGACCGAACTGTGCGGCGAACAGGTGCTGCCGCTGGAAGATGAGATCAGCAAGGCGGCGCGCCAGAAGCTGCCTGACCTCCAGAACCGTCTGTCCCCACTGTCGGAGCGACTGACCACCTTGGCGCTGCCGGGGGCCGACACTATGGACACGATCAACCAACAGATCACGGCCATGCTCCAGACCGATGCATCCGACGCGCCGGTGCGCTTCGGCGCCGCGGAGTCTCCGCTGTTCGACGGGTTGAAATGGGCCATCGCCGTCAAGAACGCGTTCGATCAGGGACTCTCCGATACCGTCCGGGAACTACGCGCCATCGATAAGGCGGTCGCGGATCTGCCGGGCACCGGACCATCAGGCGAGCTGCGGAAGGCCGTGCAGGAAGATCTTGACCTGCTCGGTCAGCAACTGGCGCAAAGGGAGTTCCACAAGCATAAGGCCGATCTGGCGACCAAGCTGACCACGATGGAAGCGCGGATTGCCGAGGCGGTGCGAGCGATGCGGATCGCGCAAAAGGAGCGTCTTCGCGACACGGAACGGGATCTTCGCCTGCTGCCCGAATGGGCGGAGTTCACCCAGGACGAGCAATCGGGGCTGCTGAACCAACTGCAATACATGGAGATCGCGGTCAACGAGGATCTGGCGGGATTGAAACGGCTGATCGCCCAGCAGGTCGACATCGAGGCCACGGTCGGCGAGATGAAGAACACCATCGTTCGCGACGGGCGTGGCCGCCAGCGCGAGCGCACCAAGCCCGTCATCGACGGGGGCGAGATGGGGGAGCGCGGCGGGAGGCAGACAAGGGTCCTGTCGCTGCCTCGGCGCATCGCGACCTCGGACCAGCTCAACGCGCTGATCGAACAGCTCGAAAGACTTCGGGTGGAGATGGCATTCGCCGAGTTCGACGTGACGCTGACAGATTGATCCGGTCATGCCCTTCGACGACAACACTCGCAGCCGGCTGCAAACCTTCGTAGGCGCCGCGCGCGACTTGCTGGCCGAGGAATTTGCCTGGCAGCTTCAGCAGACCTACGGCATGGACCCGGTCTCCGGCGAGGTGGCAGCGCTCGATCGGCTGGGCGACCCAGACGACCAGCGGTTGGAGATCGCGCGTATCCTGCGCGAGATCATGCAACACTACCTCGGCGCCTTGGCTAGTCCATCCGGTCAGGACCGCCACCTTGTTCTAGACCGCATCGTGCGGGAGCAGGCGTTTACCGTCCTGAACCGGCTTGCTGCGCTAAGGCTGATGGAAGCCCGCGGCATCCTATTGGAAAGCGTCGCCCGCGGCTACCAATCCACGGCGTTCCAGCTTTACCAGCGTGTCGCTGGATCGGCGCTGGGGGAGACGGGGGACGCCTACCGCGTCTTCCTGTTCAGCCTGTTCGACATGTTCGCCGACGATCTGCCGGCACTGTTCGACCGTCACTCGCCATTCGGCCGCCTGTTCCCCCGCGAATCGACATTCCTGCGTCTACTCGATCTGCTCAACGCGGCAGACCTCGAACCACTGTGGGGCGAGGACGAGACGATCGGCTGGATCTACCAGTATTTTAACTCCACCGAAGAGCGGCGGCGCATGCGCAAGGCGTCCGGTGCACCGCGCAACAGCCGTGAACTGGCGGTGCGCAACCAGTTCTTCACCCCGCGCTACGTCGTGGAATTCTTGGTTGACAACACCCTGGCCCGCCAGTGGATCGACATGAGCGCGGGGCGATCGGCCCTGGCCGACCAGTGCCGCTTTCTCGTCCGCAGAGCGGACGAGGTGTTCCTGGGGCGGATGAGCGAGGAACCAGAAGATCCATCAGCCCGCATCGCACAAGCGTTGATCGCCAAGGACTACGATCGCTTGCCCAAATTCGATGATTCGGAAAGTGGCATTCAGGCAATGATCGAGTTCGCTCACTGTGTGGATGCCTATCAACGCTTCCCGGATCCAGCGGATGCCCGAGGATCTTACTTCGATCGCCTGCGGCCGCTGCTGCATGAGCAGCGTTTCGGCGCGGCGACAACCCAGGAGTTATGGGACGGGCTGTTTCTGGAGTGCCGGGCGGATCGGTTCGGCGGGGACGGAAAAATCTACCGGGAGCCCTGGTTTCGCGCGACCTGCGAGGAAATCCTGCGGCGATCGAAGGAGCCGAAGTCCGCCACTGTCATAAATCGGTATCGACCGATGCGCGATCCGCGTGCGTTGAAGCTGTTGGACCCGGCGTGCGGTTCGATGCATTTCGGGCTGTACGCGTTCGACGTGTTCTTGCAAATTTACCGCGAGGCCTGGGCCTGGGAAGCGGAAGATGGGCCCAACGTTGCCTATCGCTCTGCGGATACGTCGCCTGGGTTGCCACCGCTGCACGAGGCCTATCCGAACGAGGACGCGTTCCTGCGCGACTTGCCGCGCCTGATCCTGGAGCACAACATCTTCGGGGTGGAAATCGACCCTCGCGCTGCACAGATCGCCTCGCTGGCGCTGTGGCTGCGCGCGCAGCGCGCATGGCACGAGGCCGGGGTGCGACGGGAGGCTCGACCTGCAGTTGGCCGCGGCCACGTCATCGCCGCCGTGGCGCCGCCGGCCGAGGCTGACCTGCGGCGGGAGCTGATGGCGGGGATGGACGCGCCGGATGCCGAACTGTTCGAGCGGACACTGTTTCTGCTGAAGGGGCTGCCCGAGCTGGGTGTGCTGCTGCGGGCCGAACGGGAGGTGCCGGCACTGGTGCGGGAGGTGTTTGGCAGCCACGGTAGCATGTTCCGGAGAGAAGACGAGCGACAATGGGCAGACGCCGAGGCGAGACTGCGCGACGCACTTTTGAGCTTCGCCCACGCCGCGGCCGGCAGCTATCGCAACCGTCTGTTCGCCGAAGACGCTTTAGAAGGACTGCGATTGATCGACTTGGTGGGCAAGACGTTCGACGCGGTGGTCATGAATCCGCCATTCGGTGCTCTTAGCAAGGGAGTAAAGGTAGAACTGGAAAATACCTATCCCAGATCCCGGAATGACTTATTAGCGATTTTCGTGGAGCGGGGCATTGATTTGCTGCGTGAGCGCGGTCGGTTAGGTGCAATCACTTCGCGCACGTGCTTCTTTCTGTCGAGATTCAAAGTATGGCGTGAGGATGTTCTGATGAAGCTCTCTCCGCCCGTGGTAGTCGCCGATCTCGGCCGAGGAGTCATGGATGAAGCAATGGTTGAAGCCGCAGCCTATATTATGGAGGTCGGGCGGTGACGATCTTCCTTCGACTCCTTGGAGATCAAGACAAGGGTTCCTCACTTGAACAAATTGTGCGGGCGCCGACAGCCAATTTCTATGATGTCGATCTAAGGGTATTTAAGAAAATTCCTGGTTGTCCATTTTCCTACTGGGCCAGCAATACTGTCATAGAGCTATTTGCGAGGTTCGGTCGAGGCAATACCAGCAACAGCAAGGCGTATTCGGGAGGCAAAACACTCGATGATGGGAGATTTATTAGGGCGTCATAGGAGGTTTATGGCACAAACTGGGTACCGTTTGCGAAAGGTGGTGCTTTTTCTCCATACTACGCTGATATATTTTTGCGCCTAGATTGGAAAGGAGATGGCCGCGCCTTAAAGGCCTATCTTATCGACTACAGGAAGAAGCGCGGATGGTCCCCGAATTGGACTGCGGAGCTTCATAGCGCCGAGTACTATCTCCGACCCGGATTAACCTGGCCAAGAAGAACAAATGGGCTGTCTTTCAGAGTACTGCCATTTCACTGTATCTTTGCAGACAAAGGTCCAGCATTGATTGTTGAGGACGATGACAAGGAGTTTCTCTTGGCTCTAGCAGGCATTATGAATTCCTCTCTTTTTCGATACCTGGTATCGATTCAACTGGCTCGTACTGAACTTGCTCAATCTTATGAGGTGGGACTGATTCAGCAGACGCCAATTCCGCAAATGGATGCGGTGCACGACTCAGAGCTGACGCACCGCGTACGGCGTGCATGGTCACTCAAGCGTACGCTTGATACGGCGAACGAAACCACAAGTGCTTTTGTGTTACCCGAACCTCTTTTGGTGAGAGTCTTTCCGGAGGGAATGACATCGGCCGTGGCTCAAAAAGAACTCGTGACTATACAAAGGGCAATTGATGACATTTCGTATCGTATGTACGAGATCGGCAACGATGATCGAACTTCTGTTGAGGCTTGGGCCCACCGTCCCGATTCCGACGAGTCGGCGATCACAGCCGGCGAAGCTCTGGACGACGAAGGCGAATCGGAAGACGACGAGGAAGATGAGGACATCATATTTGGCCACGACGAGGTGCTGTTTTCCTGGGGCGTCGGTGTGGCCTTTGGCCGCTTCGACATTCGGATCGCCACCGGCGAACGAGAACTACTGCCGGAACCTGACCCATTCGACTCTGTTCCGGCCAAGAGTCCCGGCATGCTGCCGGACGGAGACAGACCGTTCCACGACAATGTTGGCATCCTGGTGGACGACATCGGTCATCCGGACGACCTGCCACACCTGGTCGACACCGTGCTCGATCGCGTCGGCATGGAGAGTACTCTCGACACCCGCGCCTGGCTGCGCCGAGATTTTTTTCCCCTGCACCTGAAGCAGTACAGCAAGAGCCGCCGCAAGGCGCCGATATACTGGCCTCTCGCCACCCAATCAGGCGGATACACACTGTGGCTCTACTACCCGGCGCTGACCGACCAGACCCTTTTTGTCGCCGCCAACGATTTCGTTGGCACCAAGCTGGACCGTCAGGTCGAGCCAGCCCTGAGAGCGCTGCGGCAAAACACTGGCCGTTCCCGCGAGGAGGAGCAGGAGCTGGAAAGCCTCCAGACACTGCATGATGAGCTGAGCACCCTGCGCGACGAACTCCTGCGCCTCGCCCCCATCTGGAAGCCCAGTCACGACGACGGCGTGCAGATCACCGCCGCGCCACTATGGCGCCTGTTCCGCCATCGCCCGTGGCAGACAGTGCTGCGCGACACCTGGGAGAAGTTGGAAGCAGGCGAGTATGACTGGGCGCACCTCGCCATGGTCTACCGGCCCAGCCAGGTGCTGGGAAAGTGCCGTACCGACAAGTCGCTCGCCATCGCACACGATCTGGAGCACCTGTATGAGCCGCCGCCCGAGGCGTCGGGGGAGGTCGGGCGCGGCCGTAGGAAGAAAGGCTGACCATGGGAATCCGGGAATTCATCCGGGATCAGGTCTTTGCAGATTGCCTGCAAAAGCGGGGCGTCCTGGTCGTTTACGATGCAGACTGCCGCTACCGAGATCTCTGCCGCTCCATGGCGAGCGACCTGGTCACTGTGGTGGACGCCAGCGACAGCAGCATCGAAAGCCGGGAAGCCGCCCTGAAGGCGCTGCCTGGCCTCGTCCCCCACGGGCAAAACCAATGCAAGCTGCTGATCTACGTGCCCACGCGCCGGCCGCTGACCGATGAGGCAAAGCAGGCCGATCCGTTCGCCGCCTATGGAACGTTTGGCGCCATATTCCCCGATGGCGACGGGCAGGCGTATCTCAGCCTCTGTCTGCGGGCCAGGCCCGACCACGCGACAGAAATACGACGTCAGTTCGAGCAGGACCCATCCCCCGCGTTCGAGCTGATTGACAATATTGGCGGCGGGTTGAAATGGCCGACGCTGCGCACCCTGTTGGGCATGGAATCGGCGCGCGACATTCTGTTCGCCCTGCTCGTCCCTACCGCTAAACAGACCGCTGCACTGCACGGTAACGACACCTGGACGACAGAGGCCAGGGCGCTCCTCGACGCGGTGCTGGGCCTCAAGCTGAAGACCCGCGGCAAGACCTGGTCCAGCGTGGCCGAGGAGCTGTGGCGCTATCTGCTCTACAGCGAATTCCGCTTCGATCTGCCCGGGGAACCGCCAGCTTCACTCGCCAACGTGCCGCACGCGGCGGATGCAGCGCGGGCGATGGTAGAAGATCTATGCGACGGCCTGCGCGTCAATACCAGGTTCCGAACGAGCTATATCGAGCGGGCCGAGGCGATCGAAAAGGAGCTGAACCTTCCCACACTATGCGCCACCGCCGAAGACCTGGGCGCACGCGACACCTTTCCTTTCGAGGAGCGGACGGTCCTGGCTGCCGCTGTCCGAGCCTTGCGCGAAGACCGACTGGACGCCGTCCGCGAGATCGTGCGCCGGCACGAGGGCTCCGTCTGGTCCGATAAGGGCGAGAGCCGGGAGCAGTGGGACTTGCTGGTGTCGGCCCTCGCCCTGGTGGAGGCCTGCGACGACGCCGACGGCCAGCTCGGCGATCACATTCACAGCCTGAATGCGCTGCTGGACTTTTACCTCTCCAGCCTACGTCAGGTGGATCAGCTCCAACGTGAGTTCGAGCAAGCGGTTGGCTACCACCTCGCGCTGGACGGGGCGATGACAGAGGTCGTGGAGCAGGCGCGGCGGCGGTACGGCACTTTGATGGGCAAAGTGCAGCCGGTCTTCACAAGACATCTGGAGACGACGGGTTGGCCGCCTCCGGGGCGGCTTGCAAATGCTGACGTGTTCGACCGCTTCGTCGCGCCGCTGCTGAAGGAGAGCGGGCGCCGGGTCGCCTACATGATGGTCGACGCCCTGCGCTATGAGTTGGGCGTGGCGTTGTTTAGCCAGCTTGGCGACGGCGACGCCGCGGACATCGTGCCGGCGTGCGCGCAAATGCCGACCGTGACGCCGGTGGGCATGGCCAGCCTGCTGCCCGGTGCCGCGGCGGGGTTGCAACTCGTGAAGGAGGCCGGTGCGGCGATGCCGACGCTGGACGGCGTGCGACTGCCGAACGTGATGGAGCGCATGCAGGTCCTGCGAGTCCGCTATGGCGATCGGTTTGCCGACAACACGCTCAGCACCTTCGTGACGGGCAAACCTGCGATACCGGCCACGGTGTCGCTGCTCGTTCTGCGAGACCAAGAAATCGACACCCACCTGGAGACCAGCCCTGAGTCCACACTGGGGCTGCTCCAGCAGACGCTGAAGCGCATCCGCGTAGCCATCCGCAAGGCTAAGGACGCCGGCTTCAACGACGTGGTGATCGCCACTGACCACGGCTTCTTCCTGAACACCCAGGCCCAAGCGGGCGACCTCTGCGGAAAGCCGGGCGGTACCTGGATCACGTTCCACGACCGCAGCCTGTTGGGCGAAGGCGCCGGGGACAGCGCTAACTTCGCCATCCCAGCGGAGCGGGCGGGCATCCGCGGCGACTTCCGGGTCTTCGCCGGCCCTCGCAGCATGGCCCCCTATCGCCGGGGCCTGCTGTACTTCCACGGAGGCGCCTCATTGCAGGAAGCCGTCGTCCCGCTGCTAACAGTGCGGCTGAAGAAGGAAAGGCAGCCGGACGCCGCCAAGGCCTCCGTCACCCTGTCCTACCGGAAGGGCGCCAGGAAGATCACGACCCGTCTCCCGGTGATCGAGATAGCCGTGGAGAGCTCCGACATCTTCTCGCAGGCCGCGGAGTTCGAGATCCTGCTGGAAGCCCAGGACAAGAAGGGCAACGTGGTGGGCGAGCCGAAGGCGGGCGGTGCCGTGAACGCGGCGACCGGAACAACCACGCTGCGCCCGGGGCAAAAGGAGCAGATTACGCTGCGGATGGCGATGGAGTTCGAGGGCAAGTTCACGGTGAAGGCGCTCAACCCGACAACGCTGAGCACCTACACAACGTTGGAGCTGGAGACTGACTATGCCGTCTGACGTGGTTCTCGACGATCTCGATCGGAAGCTGAACGAGGTCTTCGGCGGCAAAGTGGTGCGCAAGGATCTGCTGCACCGGATTAAGAAGGGCACCAACGTACCCACCTTCGTGCTGGAATTCCTGCTGGCCCGCTACTGCGCCAGCGACGATCCGGCCGAAATCAAAGCCGGAATGGAAGCTGTGCTTTCCACCCTGCACGAAAACTACGTCCGTCCCGACGAGTCCAATGCGGCCCAGTCGCGCGTCGCTATGAAGGGCAAACACAAGTTCATCGACAAGGTCCATGTTCGCTATGTCGAGAAGGAAAAGCGCCATTGGGCCTCGCTAGAAAACTTCGCGTCCCAACGCATCGCAATCGGGGAACGGTTCTACCGCGACAACGAGCGGCTGCTTGAGGGTGGCATTTGGGCCGAGGTGACGATCGCCCATAACGACGTCGATGCGGATAACTACGCCTTCTACCTGGAGGACCTGCGCCCAATTCAGCTCAGCCGTTTCGACTTTGGCAGCTACGGCGAGGGTCGTGCCGAGTTCAGTCGCGACGAATGGATTGACGTCCTCCTCCGCTCCGTCGGCCTTGAACCGTCGAAGCTGTCAAAGCGCGTGAAGTTTCACTTCATCGCCCGGCTGGCGCCACTTGTGGAGTCCAACTTCAACTTTATTGAGCTCGGACCTCGCGGCACCGGGAAGTCTTACTTCTTCAGCGAATTCTCGCCCTACTCAACGCTCATTAGTGGCGGGCAGGCGACCAAATCCGTGTTGTTCTACAACAACGCTCGCGGCAAAATCGGTCTGGTGGGGTTCTGGGACACGGTTGCCTTCGATGAGGTCGGTGGCATCAAGGTCAAAGATCCTGACACCATCCAGATCATGAAAGATTTCATGGCGAACGGCCGCTTCTCCCGAGGGGCGGAGGTAATCGCCGATGCCAGCATGGCCTTCGTCGGCAACATCGATCAATCGGTGGAGCAGATCGTCAACTCCACGGAATACGACCTGTTCCTGCCGCTACCGCAGCAGTTCGACTTGGCAATTATGGACCGTTTCGCCTGCTATCTTCCGGGATGGGAGATGCCGAAGAACAGCAGCGCTTTCCTGACTGACCAGTATGGCCTGATCACTGACTACCTGGCCGAGGCCTTCCACTACCAGCTTAAGCATAGCAACCGTTACGAGGAGGTGAGCAAGCGCGTAAGGCTCGGTCGCGCCGTCGAAGGACGGGACGAGAAGGGAATCAAGAAGACGCTCTGCGCCTTCCTCAAGATATTGCACCCTACTAGTGCTCCAACGGACGACGAATTCGAAGAGTACATCGTGTATGCCGTTGAGTGCCGCCGCCGTGTCAAGGAGCAGATGAACAAGCGCAAGCCGGACGATGAATTCGCCCGCATCGACCTTTCTTACATCGATACAAACGGTAAGGAGGTGGTGGTCTACTGTCCCGAGTCGAAGAAGGCGCTGGCAACCCTGGAACCCGCCCGCCGCCACCTAACGGAACCAGACAAAATCGCGAACGTGCCGGTACCACCACCAGTACCGGTCCCAACAGCGTCTGTGCCTGCCGCACCGCCGCCGGCTGCACCCAAAGCAGCCGCCCTGACGGAGCAGCACTTCACCATCCAATACGGCGATACTGGCCACACCTACGATTCGATCTTTGGCGCGTATCTCAGCGATGCGCGCGCGGTGACCGTCGAGGACCCGTACATCCGGGCTCCGCACCAGATCGCCAACTTTCTCCGCTTTTGCGAGACGGTCGTGAGGGCCTCCACGATACGCCGGATCGTCTTGAAAACCGGCTATGACGAGAAGACCGACCTCGCCATGGTAAACGAGCGCCTGTCCGAATTGAAGCAGAGCCTGCTTGAATACGACGTGGTGCTCGACATAGAACTGAGCGAGACGATCCATGACCGCGAAATTCGGATCGACAATGGCTGGATCGTCAAAATTGGCCGTGGCCTAGACTTCTACCAGAAACCGAATGGATGGTTCGCGGTTGGGGCAAATGACTTTAGCTTGAGAAAATGCCTGGAAACAAAGGTGGACGTTTATCGCGACGACTGAGGGTCTTCCTCGGTGGTGGTGGCGGGATCGGCGTCGGTGTTCCCCTCCGGCGCCTCCTGTCCCGATCTCGGCGTCCAGCGTCGCGAGCGACTCCACGGACCGGTCATAGGCGGCGAGGACTTCGGCATCGATCCCGCCGCGTTCTACCTTGGGCAGCCGCCCGAGGCGCAGCCCTTTGACGCCGCGGCGCAGGCTCGACATCGGGTCGACGTCGACGACGCCGAGAGTGTGCTTGTCGCGCGGATCGGCGCCCTGGAGCACGGTCAGGAGAAGCGCCGCGTCCTCGATGTCGCGCGTGATCGGGCCGGGGGTGTCCAGGGTCGGACTGAGCGGCAACACGCCGAACGTGCTGACCAGGCCAATCGTGGTCTTCATGCCAGTGATGCCGTTCCAAGCCGCCGGGATCCGCACCGACCCGCCGGTGTCGGTGCCGATGGCCCAAGGGGCCATGCGAGCGGCGACGGCGACGCCGGAACCGGAGGAGGAGCCGCCCGGCGTGCGGTGCGTGCTCGCGTCCCACGGGTTCCAGGGCGTCCCCAGATGCTGGTTGGTGCCCCAGCCGCCATAGGCGAACTCGACGGTGTGGGTCTTGCCGAGGTTGATCATGCCCGCCGTCATCAGCTTGCGCATCAGCGTGGCGGTGTGCGGCGCGATCCGGTCGCGCCAGGCGGCGGTGCCGCCCATGGCGACCTCGCCCTTGATCTCAACGAGGTCCTTGATCGCGATTGGGATGCCGTGGAGCGGACCGACAGCGTGACCGGAGCGTATCGCCTTGTCGGCGGCCTCGGCGGCGAGGCGCGCGTTCGCGGCGTTGACTGAGACGAAGGCGTGGAGCTTGGGTTCCAGGCGATCGATGCGGGCCAGATACTCGTCCACGAGGTCGACGGGA
>Ga0209040_10000579_pt1 | contig 28183 bp, 29 predicted proteins | sample BogFormECP12_OM3_FD_188240 | JGI IMG/M metagenome (GOLD analysis project Ga0209040, IMG submission 188240) | Bog forest soil microbial communities from Calvert Island, British Columbia, Canada - ECP12_OM3 (SPAdes) (version 2) | ecosystem: Environmental > Aquatic > Freshwater > Wetlands > Bog ... | reverse complement strand
TCGGTCGATTGGCCGATGTCGGCCAGCATCCGTGCGCGCAATTCCTCGATCGGCCCGCGGTGCTTGGCTTCGATCGCTCGAAGCAGGTCGGTCCGCGTACCGAAGTGATAGCACGCCGCGGCGTTATTGCCTTGCCCGGCCGCTTCGCTGATCTGCCGGTTGGACACGGCGTACATCCCGCGCTCGGCGAACAACCACTCTGCGGCAGACAAGATCGTCTCTCGGGTGACCGTTGATCTGTCAGAGCGAACCGACCGCTCGGCTTTCATCGCCCCAGTGAACACCGCTCATCGGATTAAATCAAACAATTTATTTATGGGGACCCGGGCGCCGGTGCCGCGCGGTCGTCCACGGGCAACACGACTCCGGAGATATGGCGAGCCCGCTCACCGGCTGAAAACTGCCTGGCAATCAACGCAGAGCTGCAATGTTCGAAATCCCAGGTTGCCAGAGTGATTTCATCGTCCGGACGCCCAGGCCGGATAAACAGGGAATAGGCTAATCGCATGAATCCGCTGCAGCGAGTGGCGCGAAATCCGACCACATACCGCCGGCTGGTGCTGCCAGCCCGACCGGTCGCCGAACGCCTGGAGTCCGTGCTCCGGTTCGCGACCGCTGGGCGAGTCGGTGTTCTGGACCTTACCGGCCTGCCCACCGTGCAGATCACCACCATGGGCCGCAAAACAGGTCTTGCCCGGACGGCCACCGTCCAGTTTGTACCCGTCGACGATGGGCTGGTGGTGGTGGGTTCCAACTGGGGCCGTCCGCACCACCCGTCATGGTCAGCGAATCTTCGAGCGGCACAACGAGTCAACGTTCGCGGCTACGGCGATGTCTTCACCGCAAAGGCGCGGTTGCTCACTGGAGACGAACGCGACAGAGCGTGGACCACAGTCCTCGCGCACTGGCCGAACTATCAGATCGCTCAGGATCGCGCCGGCGGGCGCCAATTCCGGCTGTTCCTGCTGACGCCGACCACTAATGGACTAACCAGTCGATAGGTAGCTGAACGACCGCCGCGCTACAGCAGCAAGGCGGTCTGCAGTGCGTTCGGGGACTACCAGATTGGTTAGTTACGCAGCGCGCGGGAGATTCGAGGCTTTGCTTGCGGCCTGCGGCGCCGGCCGGTCCGGTGCAGGGGCCCAGCCGACATAGGTCATAGATACAGCCCGACCAGTGCAATTACGGCGAAGCCTATCCGCCACCAAACTGCGTCAATTGCGGAGTTGACGGTCGAGATGTAGGACTGGGGAAAGGCCAGAAGGGCCAAACCTTTAATGGCGGTCGTCCAGCCCAGCACGGATACGATGATCGCCGCGGCGCCTTGCCAATACTGATGAAGAGCGACAACGATCAAGCCGCTCAGCAGAATAAACGCGCCAGTCACAAAGGCCCACACCGGGCTTGCCCCGAATTCCGTCGCTAGCGTTCGCATCTGCGACGCGTGCGCCACCGCCGTGATGGTGACAACAACGAGGTATGGACCAAGCACGCGGGCGAAAATGCGAGTCCTGACCTCGGACTGTTGTGAAGTATTCATTGCTATGCCTCCGTCTGGCGAATGTCATCCTTGAGGTGTATCGATCCCATGGAGGCATCTGACGCTTCGACAGCGGCCCGACGCTAGGGTCCGAAGTCCCAGCCTGATCGGCAGCCGGGCGTCATCACCTCACGCGAGAGCGTCGAAGATCAGCCGTCGCGTAGGTCGCCGTCCGTTCCGAACCGAGAACCCCGGGCCCCATCTTGTTCATCGCACAAGCAATGGTGGTGCGACGTTCAGGCCCCAGATATCGACGAAGGTCTCGCCGTCGACGTCAACGGCGATGCATGCACCAACCTCTTCGCCGGAGGCGATGCTGTCAGCCAGCGCGGCGCGGACCCCGTCGAAGCGCTCGTCGCAATCTCCGTGAACTACGTCGTCCATCTGGTTTGCTCCGTTGTCGTGCGCGCGGAAACAACGCACCGGCCCACGTTGCCCTGAGCGTGATCCAGGGGATGCGACCCCAGGTCAGCCGCCGAGCCCCTTCTTGACGGCCGCGTCTTGTTTTTGGCCGGTGTCGAGGACGAAGTCCGGCGGTGGGAGCATCCCGGGCGGGCCATCGAATTCCAGCGTGACGAATGCCCTGCCCTCGGTGAACAGCAATACGGTCACCCCCTTGGAGCCGTCGGGTGAGTTGCCCGACAGCGTCGTTCCGTCGGTACCGACGTTGGACGACTCGGTTTGCGGGTCTTTGATGGTGTTACCCTGTCCCGCCTTTGCGGAGTTCAGTGCGTTGGTAGCAGCTGCAGGATCCGCCAGGACTTGGATGGTGTCGCGAATGACGTGGCTACCGTCTTGGGAGCTGAACGTCGTCGCGACGCCCGGTTGGCCATTCGGGTTGTTTGTGGGCGGGCTGGCGTTGAACGGTTCCGGCGCATTGATGTCCGTTGCCTGGATCAACAGCCGGGCGTAGTCGGACGGCTGTGCTGGCGCCGAAGAAGTCGGCGCTGAGCTGCGGGAACTCGTCGCCGAGGTGGCTGACCCCGAGGTCGACGTTGAAGACGTGGGTTTGCTGCCGCACCCGGCCACCGAGACAGCCAGCATCGCCACGGCCGCCAGCCCGGAGACCATCGTTTGAGAAATCCTCATCGCATCCATGCTCCTTGCGGTGACGCTCGGTCGACCCGGGAAGTGACCCGGGCCGAAACTTCTTGACCCTGAACCGCACAGTACATCGCTTGCCGGACGCAACGGTCGGTTGGTTACCGAGTAGAGCAACATGACCCTGCCTTTGAACGAAGGCGCTGCGAACGCGGAATCCCAGCACGCCCTTAATCTCGGAATGGCGCTACGCTTTTGTTGGCGCCCAACATAACTCGGTAACCGCGGCTATCGACGCGCTCGAAATCGATTATCGACCAAACGATTTCGTTCGAAATTGCACGCCACGAGTGCAACCGAGAATTTCCGCGGTGATTCACCTTGTGACGGCGGACCCCCGGCGGTGGCGTGCGCTGTCATCCTGAGATGAACACTGAAGACGTCTACCGTATCCAGTTTTCAAGTCCTCCCGCCGGGAACCACGGCTATCGGATGGATGAGGTCGATGCCTTCCTGGACGTTGTCGCGGCGCGTTTGAAGATGCGTAATCACCTGACTCCTGATGAGGTTCGCGGAATCGCTTTTCGACGGGCTCCCGTCGACCAGGGATATGACACACACGAGGTTGACGGCTTCCTCGACGAGGTGGAGGCGACACTTGCCGGAAATCGGCGGACAACACCGCGGCAGTGGCGAATAGCCGTGCCGGACACTCCGCGCGCCGACCATCGGCCGCTGCATCTGCGCCGCGGTAATAGGCATCGGGCTGCGGTCGTCTCTGTCGGCGCTTCCATGCTCGGCTTTAGCTCGGTCGGCGCGCTCTGCGGCATCGTTAGTGGCGTCGGCGCACTCCTTCGAATCAGGCATACTCATCAGGGCGGTCGCATTAGCTGTCGCCGGCTTGGCGATTCCGGCGGCCTGGGTGGTGGTCATCGTGACTTGGGTTGTGGAATGAGCCAGAACCTCCTGGCAGGACGCGGTGCGGTGGTGACCGGGGGCATCGGGCGCGCAGTCGCTGACCTGCTCTGTAGCTTGGGCGCCGCCGTGGTGGTCAACGGGCGCGACCCCGGTGTGGTGGAGGAGGCTGTCGCTGCGATCGCAGCGTCGGGAGGCCAAGCCACAGCGGTGGTCGGGGCCGCGGACGATGAGCGTGTCGCCGCGGCGCTTGTCGAAGAGTGCGTGAGCATGTTCGGACGGTTGGACGTCCTGATCAATTGCGCCGGGATCGCCGAACCCCCCCCGCGCCTCGATCCTTGATATGCCGCCGGCACAATTCGACCGACTGATAAGTGCCCACCTCGGCACGGCGTTTCACACCTGCCGGGTCGCGGCGCCCGTCATGGCAGCCCAGGGGTCCGGGTCCATCATCAACACCAGCTCCATGGCGTTCCTTGGCGACTACGGCGGCACCGGTTACCCCGCGGGCAAAGGCGCCGTCAACGCGCCGACGATGGCGATGGCCGCGGAGCTGAAGGCCCATGGCGTGCGCGCTAACGTGGTGTGTCCCGGGGCGAAGACGCGGCTGTCCACCGGCGCCGACTACGAAGAGCACATCGAGGATCTGTACCACCGCGGGATAATTGATGAGACGACCATGCGGATCGCGTTGGACGCCCCTCCCGCCTCGTTTGCGTCCCCGATCTACGCGTATCTTGCCAGCGACTTGGCACGTGATGTGACGGGCCACATCTTCGCTGCTGCAGGCGGATTCGTCGGCCGCTTCGATCGGCCAACGCCGCGCGTGCTGGCGTACCGCGATCACCACGACGCCGAACCGTGGTCGGTTGCGGACCTGCACGCGATGATCAACCCGAGCTAACCGACGAGCGCCAAGACCATCAGCAGGACGGTGCCCATCGAGCTGCGTTCTTCCCTGAACCGATTTGCGGCCGATAACGTATCCAGGAGAGTGACGAGCCGACGCGAGGCATCCGGCCACCCACCGATCGAAACGCTCCGGGTCGGAGGGCGGATGGATGGTCGTGATCGCGGCGGCGCGAACAGTCATGACAGTTCTCTATCACCCATCTTGAACTGCCCCTTTGTAGTGATGGATTCAAGAGTGGGGACGAAACAACCGGGAAGCTGAGTGCGAGATATGGCCGGCCACGAACATTCGGAGAAACTGCTGCCAGTAGTGGAAGCGCCGCCAATGCGGCCGCTTCGGATCCTTGTGGTCGGCGCCGGCGTGAGCGGCATTTCCGTGGCCCGGGGATTGCTGCGTGACGGACATGACGTCACCGTCTTCGACCAGCGGTCGAACGTACAGGCCGGCGGCGGCGCCGTGACCACCTGGTCCAATGGCGAGACGGTTCTGCGGCAGTTGGGCGTCGATATGAGCGGCGCCGGTCAGCTGCTGTCCAGCGTGCGGGTGATGACCTCTACCGGTCGCCCGCTCGCCACATTGGACGTGACCGCGATGGTGGACCGGCTGGGCGCACCTGTCCGCATGGTGCCACGGCATGATCTGCTGGAAAGGCTGCTGGAAGGCTTTCCGACTGATCGCATCCGATGCAACGCCCGCGCGGTCGGTGTCGTCACCAGACCCAATGGTGTGCGGGTCGAGTTCGAAGACGGCAGCTCGGCCGAAGGAGATGTGTTGATCGGTGCGGATGGCCTGCATTCGGTGGTCCGGGATATCGTCGGCGGGCAAGACGCCGAGCCGACCGGCTGGTGCAGCTGGCAGGGACTGGTCACGCTTCCGGACGCCGCGAGCGATCACGTCGCAATGATCATCATCGGCGAAGACGGAAATACCGGTTTGTGGCCGGCTGGTGGCTCCGATCTGCAGTGGTGGTTCGACTTGCCATGGTCTTACGACTTCGTCCGACCGCAACGCCCGATCGAGGTCATTCGGTCAAATTTCACCGGATGGTCCGACCCGGTCGATCGGGTACTGGCGACGCTGACCGACGATGATCTGGCCAGTTCGCCGTTCCCGCATTTTCGGCATCCAATTCCCCGGCCGGGCAAGGGAGCGGTGACACTGCTTGGCGACGCCGCACACACGATGCCGCCCACCCTTGCGCAGGGAACCAATCAGGCGTTGCTCGACACGATGGTGCTGTGCAAGGCGCTGTCCGACCTCCAAAAAAGACGGAACGGCGGCTCCGGTGATGTTCCGAGGGCGCTGCGGTGGTACGAGAACACCAGGCGCCGGAAGGTCAGGGCGGTGTCCCGGGTGGCGTCGCTGCAGGTGGCCCACGGTGAGGCCGTGCTGAGGCCTGCGACATATGTCTCGGACCGGCTCCAGACCTGGGCACTCACCATGTTTCTACGCTCGACGAGTCACCACCGGATGGCCGCGGAGATCAGCCGGGACCTCGCGGACGCGACGAGCGCCCCGTCGTGTCCGTCCTGAGTTCGGTGATGGTCGACTCGGACGATCCCATACGCGTACGAGGCGATTTCGACGCTCCCTCACGCTGGCTTTGGCTCGTCAAGTGGTGTGTGCTGGCCGTTCCGCACTATCCGATATTGATATCTCTGTATTTGGTTTATCCGCTGACGACGATCGTTGCCGGCGTCGCGATCTTGTTCACCGGACGCTATCCGCGCCCCATCTTCGACTTCAACGTCGGCGTGCTGCGATGGTCGTGGCGACTCATGAACTACCGATTCCCGATGAACAGCACCGACAAGTACCCGCCATTCACCCTCGCGGCTCGACCGGACTACCCGGGCGATCTCGAGGTCGACTATCCAGAACGCCTCTCGAACTGGGCCGTGCTGGTGAAGTGGTGGCTGCTGGGATTGCCCCAGATACTCCTGTGCTGGGCGATGGAGCCGCTGTTGCAGGTGCTCACAGTTATCGCCGCCGTGGCGCTGTTGTCCACCGGGACGATCCCCCGGGGCATGTACGACCTCCTCATGGGCATCGTGCGATGGCGCTATCGGGTGGCGGTGTATGTATCTTTGATGCGTGACGAATACCCGCCGTTCCGATTGGACCTAGGTAGCAGATAACGCGTAGTAATCCGTTATTCCCCTTCGTATATCGATTTGGTCAGCCGATCTTCGACCGGCTGTTCTACAACCGGTATCGTCGAGCGGCGCTCGCGCACGCGACCGGCCGGCTGCTGATGGTCGGTCTCGGGCCGGGGACCGACTTGAAGTTCGTACCGGCAGCGGTGACCACGGTCGCCGCCGTGGAGCCGGTGGCAGCGTTCCGGCGAAACGCGGCGCGTCTTGCCCTGCGCCACGGCATCGCAGCCGACATCGTGGATGGGACGGGTGAGTCGATTCCGTTCCCGGATGACAGTTTCGACTCGGTGCACATCGGTCTGGTGCTGTGCTCGGTCGACGATGTAGCCGCGACACTGAGCGAGATCCGGCGTGTGCTGGCACCGGGAGGCAGGCTGGTCGTCCTCGAGCATGTCCGCGGAGAGGGCGCGACGGGCCGGTTCCAGGACCTGGTCGCTAAGCCATGGTCCTGGTTGGCTGCCGGTTGCGAGCCGAACCGCCGAACCATCGAGTCCATTGCGGCCGCCGGCTTCGACACCACGGGACTGCGCAGTATTCCGCGGACCCCGGTGCCGTTCCCGTGCAAACCCCATCTGCAGGGATTCGCCACCGTAGTCAAAAGCAACGCCTGAAATCCGCGAATCTCCTGCGCGTGCGTTGAACCACGGCGCCGTGACGAACGTCACTGGAGTGACCCATGTTTGTGACGCCAGTCAAGAAGGGATGTGCCATGAATTTTTCGGTGTTGCCGCCCGAGGTCAATTCGGCGCGGATGTATGTCGGTGCGGGGTCCGGCCCGATGCTGGCGGCCGCGGCTGCCTGGGACGGGTTGGCCGGCGAATTGGGCTCGGCAGCGGCCTCGTTCGGGTCGGTGACCTCGGGACTGGCAGGCGGGTCATGGCAGGGCGCGGCGTCGGCGAAGATGACGGCCGTGGCCGCACACTACGTGGGGTTTTTGAACGCGGCGGCGACCCAAGCCGGTGGCGCAGCCGCCCAGACCAAGGCGGCGGCCGCCGCGTTCGAGGGGGCGCGGGCGGCCACGGTGCATCCGGCGATGGTGGCGGCCAACCGCACCAACCTTGTGTCGCTGGTGACCTCCAATCTGTTCGGGCAAAATGCGCCCGCGATCGCGGCGACCGAGGCCAACTATGAGCAGATGTGGGCCCAGGATGTGGAAGCGATGGCGGGCTATCACGCCGGGGCCTCGGCGGCCGCCGCGCAGCTGTCGCCGCCGCTGCAGGCATTGCACGGTCTGGCTACCCGGCTCGCCGGAGTTCTGGGTCTCAATCCGGTCGTCAACCCCGTGCCCGGGAATCCGGACTTGATGAGCCAAACCCTCAATGTCGGACCCCTGTCGATCACGTCTTTCGCCGACACTGGCAACAACTTCGATGCCGCCATTTTCTCGACCCCGCTCTTCACGGGCACCTTTACTTCCGGGGCCGAGCCGGCATTGGGTTTGGGAGAAACCGGCCACACACTGATCGCTTTTCAAAGTCCGGTCGTCCCGGCCCTGAACAGTGAGATCGCCCTGCCCTTCACCGACCCCTTGTCCCCGCTGTTCGCCGCGCTCCTCCCACTGAACTTCTGACGCCGGCGAAGGTCCTACTCGACGCTGACAGCCTCGATGATGTTCAGTCGCGCCGCGCGTCGCGCGGGTGGCACCGACCCGAGCAGGCTGATCGCCACCGCGCCGATGGTGAAGACCAGCGCCATTGGGCTTGGCCGGAAGCTGACCTGGAAATTCATCATGTCTGCGCTGACAAGACTGAAGAGCCACTGATCCGTCAGGCCGAATACCAGTCCCAACACACCGCCGACGACGCCGATGCCTGCCGCCTCGGCCAGCACCATCTGCAATGCGAACCGACGGCTGGATCCCATGGCCCGGAGCACGCCAAGCTCACGGCGTCGTTCGAGTACGGAGAGCGTCAACGTGTTGAGAAGTGCGACTGCGGCCACGAATACGACGATGATCCATACGGCATTCGCGATGAACATGCTCTGATGCATTGGCGCCTCGAGGCCTGCCAGCTCGGCGCGACCGTCGTACACATAGTTGGGCGCGGGCACCACACCGCGGATATCGGTCAACAGGCGGTGTGCATCCACTCCAGGGGCCGCAGCGATCTGCAGGGTGGTCGTCACCGGGCGGTCAAACCACGTGCGCATCTGATCGAGGCCCATTCCGACGGTGCCGATGACCGTCGAGAAATACGGCACCACGGCCAACACAGTTGTCTGCTGTACTCCGTGTGGCGTTTGCATCCGCAGTTGGTCTCCGGCCCGGACGTGGAAAATCTTGCCCAGATTCTGCGAAAGCACCACGCCCCGACCGGCAAGCACCTCGCCGCGTATCTGTTGGTCGAGCGCGTGATACAGCGGATCGGCGGTTCCGGGGGAAAAGCCGTCGAGCATCACACGCGTGCCGCCGACGACCGCGAACCCGAATGCGCCCTCGGTGACACGTGCTACGCCCGGCACCGCGGCCACCTTTTCGGAAAGGCCTTGCGGCAGCGCGTCGGTGGGATAACTGTCGGGAGGATTTGCGCTCACCCACACATCCACGTCCGCGGCCGATGAGAGGATGCCGCGGGCCGACCGGATCATGTCGGTGTTCGTACCGGTGATCACGATGGTGGTGAGAACGGCGATGAGCACTGTCATCGCCGTCGCCCACACGCGTCGGGGCGCACGCTCGATGGTCGCCGCCGCGAGCGCACCGACCGAACCGAATACCCGGGCGGTCGCCGCGGTGGCGTTGACTATGGGCGCCGTGAGCGCGAAGCCGAGTGCGATCTCGGCACAGAACACGGCATTCATCGCGGCAAAGGCCAAGCCGCCATGTTGGTTCAAAACGACCAGGATGGACGCTGCGAGCACCGCGACGGCCCCAACGCCGCATACGATCCGAAGCCATCGCGGCACACGGTCTGCGGCGGATACCCCAACAGGTGCCAAGGCCTCGATCGGTGAAACCTTGTAGACCTGCCGGGCAGCCATCGCCGACGCCACCACACTGGTGAGCGCGGTGACCATGACGGCGGCCGGTATCGCATAACTGGGCAGCCAGTACTCAATGCGCGCTTCGACCCCTTGCGTAATCGCCGGTGGCAATCGCCCAATCGCCAGGCGCCCCATCAGTATTCCAAGACCCGACCCGACGGCTCCGCCGATCACTCCGAGAATCGCGGCCTCGGCCAGCATGTCGCGAACGATTGTGGTGCGCCGGCCGCCGATCGCGCGCAGCATCGAGATGACCGGCCTGCGTTGGGTGATCGCCATGGTCACCGTGGTATAGACCAGGAAGGCGCCGACCACCAAAGCAACCCCCACGCCCATCAGGGCCATGTAGTTCATCATCTTGACGCCATCACCGGCCCGCGCGGCTCGCATACTCGGGTCCGCGACGATGGCCCGGCCGTTCACCGCGGCGGTGACCGCGGAGCGAACCTGGGCAAGGTCAGCGCCAGGTTTGGTGGTGATCAGAATCGAGTCGAGCTGGCCCTGTCGCGCCGCAACGTTCTGCGCCAAAGCCAGTGGGGCAAGGACATAGTGTCCGCCGTTGAGATCCGCAAGCTGCTTGCCGCCGAGGACATCGGTGACTGTGACCGTCGCCGAGCCAAGCTGAAACGTATCGCCTTTCCGGCGACCGATACCTGGCCCGACACGGACACCGTTAGGGACCGGGGAAGGCGCCGCCAGCTGCTGTTGCGCGACTGCATCCTTCAGGGCGCCACCCAGCGCGGCGATATTCGCGTCTGCACCGAACAGCAGAATCGGACCCGACGTGGTGGACAAGGACGTTCGTATCATCGGTACCGCCGCCGCGACGCCGGGAACGGCGGCTACGTCGGCCGTTATCGTGTCGGGAAATCCCGCGTCGGTGATTCCCGACACCTCCAGCGCGGCCACGCCGGCAATCCCATCGGTCAGCCGGTTGACCGATCCGGTGATCGACCCGAAGATGCCGAGTATCGCAACCAGATACATCGCCGAAACCGCCATCACGGCGATCGAGGCGAGAGTGCGTCGACGATGCACAGCGAGTTCGCGCAAGCTGAACACACGTAACCGGCTTGCCGCGGCAACGAATGCCGAGCCCGCTCTCATCGCGAAAGCACCGACGGCTCGTCGGAGCCGACGCGACCGTCCTGCAGCGTGATCACTCGATCGGTCCCTGCGGCCGCACCGGCGTTGTGAGTGACCATGACCACCAGGCGGCCGCGGCCGGCTTCGTGGGCTACCTCGGCAAGCAGCGTCAGGATCGATGCGCCCGTTGTCGAGTCGAGGTTCCCGGTCGGTTCGTCGGCCAGGATCAGCGGTGGGTCCATCATCAGTGCGCGGGCCACGGCGACCCGCTGCATTTGCCCGCCGGACAGCTCCGCCGGACGGTGCTCGGTGCGGTTACCGAGTCCGACCCGGTCGAGCAGCCGAATCGCATCGCCTTTGGCCTTGCCCAGTCGGATACCGTCGACCAGTTTCGGGATCGCCACGTTCTCCCACGCCGACAGGGTCGGCAGCAAATTGAAGAACTGGAAGATGAACCCGACGTGACGATGGCGGAACTGTGACTGCTGGTCGTCGCTGAGGCGGCCGATCTCCTGGCCGTCGAATGTGATCGACCCGGAATCGGGGGAGTCCAGCGCGCCCAGCAAATGCAGCAATGTGCTCTTGCCCGCGCCCGACGGCCCGACCATCGATATGAACTGCCCACCCTCCAGCTCCAGGTTGATCCCGTCGAGTGCACGCACGGTTTGACCGCCGACCCGGTATTCGCGTACCACGTCGCAGAGTTCGACGGTCAGCAGTTTGTGCTTGGGTCTATCGAGGGTGTCGATTCGTCCGAACATGATCCTCCCGGCGCCGCCGATATGAGATAAACGAGGCCGACCCCGGATCGGTTCGATATTGCGAGATCGGCTGCCGGAATGGGCGGCGGCGCAGCGAATGTTTAAGCCAAGCGCTTAGATGGCTCAGCCAGGACGGGCAGCGGCTTGGCGCACGATGACAGACCGAGCTTGATGAAGATGTCGCGCCAGTGGTAGTCGACGGTAGGGGACTGGCCCGGCGTCTCCCGGCGGCCCTGTCTCACTGGTCCGGCCGACGGGCCAAACGATCAGCACCCGTTCAGGTGAGTCATTTCGGTTGTGACACAGGGAACTTCACCGATGCGGTGAGCTCTCACTGAGACAGCGTGATCGCCTGCTCCGGGCAGTTCTGCTCGCCGGCAACGGCATGCTGCTCGAGTTCACCGGAGACTTCCCTTACCAGCACGATCGAGTGTCCGACCTCGTCGGCGTCGAAGACGTCGGGCGCCAGCGTGTAACAGCGCCCGTGCCCGGTGCAGCGGTCAGCGTCGATCCAGACGCGGGTCACAGTGTGGGCACCGGGAAAATCAGCGGCAGCGATTCCACCGATCGCAGCGCGGCCGTGTAAGTCAGCTGGGTGCCGGGCTTGATCTCGTAATCCGGGATGCGCCGGTGGAATTCGCGCAACGCCACCCGCAGCTCCATGCGGGCCAGGTGGGACCCAAGACAGCGGTGCGGACCTCCGCCAAACGCGCGGTGCCGGTTCGGGTTGCGGTTGAAGTCCACGACGTCCGGATCGGGGAACTCCGCGGGATCGGTGTTGGCCGCCCCAAGCAACGGGCTGACCCGTTCGCCCTTGCTGATGGGGCATCCGCCCACCTCGACGTCTTGCATGGCGACCCGAGCGACCCCGGGCACCGGGGTCTCCCAGCGCAACAGCTCCTCGATGGCAGTCGGGAGAATGTCGGGCTGCTCGATGAGCTGGTGACGATGGTCGGGGTGTCGTGCCAGGTAGACGAAGAAGCAGTCGAGCGAGTCCGTCACCGTGTCCAGCCCCGCGATCAGGAACAGGAAGCAGATGTCGAGCAGCTCCTCGCGCGATAGCGGTTGTGCGCCCTCCTTCTTAAAGTTCGCCGAGATCATCGCGGACAGCACGTCGTCCCGCGGGCTGGCGATGTGGTCGTCGATGGCGCGCTCGAAGTACTCGTAGATCTGTTGCGCTACGGGTGCCGAGGTCTCGTGGCGGCGGGCGAAGCTGAAGTCGCCTTCCGGTCGGATCACGCCGTCCTTCCACTCCAGAAACTTGTCGAGGTCTTCCAGCGGCAGGCCGAGCAACTGCAGGAAGACGGTGCACGGAAGGGGGACCGCGAACTCTTCGTGGAAGTCGCATTCGCCCCGATCGGCGAAGCGGTCGATCATCTCGTTCACGAGCTCGGTGACGCCCGGTTCACGTCGGGCCATCTCCCGCGGAGTGAACAGCGGATCGAGGATCCGACGGTACTTCGCGTGCTCGGGCGGGTCGACTTGCAACGGGATCAGCGGTCGTATGTTGCCGAGATCGACCGCGTCCATGTTCGACGAGAACAGTTCGGTGTGCTTGAGCGCCATCTCGATGTCGGCCAGGCGGCTGAGAACAATCACGTCCTGCGGCGAGCGAAATACCGGCGTCGACTCGCGTAATGCCTTGTACATCGGCTGCGGCTCGGCGATACCCATGACCGCCTGGTCGACGTACCCTTCGGTTTCTGTCATGCAGCTAGCGTGACATCGGCCTCAGTAGCCTTATAAAAATAGATAACTTAGCAATCTCGAGCGTAACGGGCCCGATCCAGAGCCGGAAGCGACTCGCGTCGGGGCTTAGCTACCCCCTACGCTGTCGGGGACGGCAGGAGGAAGTTTGACAATGCAACCCAACCCGCTTGACCCAGTCGCCAGCGAACGGTTGTCACACGCTGGAAACGTGTTCACGTCTGACCTGTCGATCAATGAATTCGCGCTGCTGCATGGGGCCGGATTTGAACCGATCGAACTCGTGATGGGTGTTTCGGTTTATCACGTCGGCTACCAGTTCACCGGCATCAGGCAACAATCGGAGCTGCCGGTGCTCACCGACGCGACTTACCGCGCACGCTGGAATGCGATGTCACGGATGCAAGCCGAGGCGGATTCGCTGGGCGCGGACGGAGTGGTCGGTGTCCGGCTCGAATGGCGTCATCAGGGCGAGGGCGAACACCTCGAGTTCATCGCGGTTGGCACCGCGGTGCGATATACCGCCAAGCCGGGCGCATTTCGACGTCCGAACGGGCAAGCGTTCAGTAGCCACCTGTCCGGTCAGGATCTGTCGACGCTACTGCGGTCCGGGTATACGCCCGTTGCTTTCGTGATGGGCAACTGTGTGTTCCACATTGCCGTACAAGGGTTTTTGAAGACACTCGGTCAGGTGGGGCGCAACGCGGAGATGCCGCAATGGACGCAGGGCAGCTACCAAGCCCGGGAGCTGGCGATGTCACGGATGCAGAGCGAGGCCGAGCGAGACGGTGGAACCGGTGTAGTGGGTGTGCATTTCGCCATCTCGAACTATGCGTGGGGACATCACACGGTGGAGTTCTACGTGGCGGGAACGGCGGTGCGTCGCAACGGCGAGCCGCAAACCATCGCGCCGTCGTTCGTCCTTCCGATGAGTGATTGATGACCAGCTACGACCACGAACGGGTCAGCCGCGCCGTCGGGGCGGCCCTGGCCGGGCCCGGGGGAGTTGGGCTGGTGGTCAAGGTGTTTTGCGGACTTCCAGGTGTCGTTCTCAGTCCCGCGCGACGAGGCATTTTCCGATCGCAGCCGGAGCGCATCCAGATCGGCGACTGGAGATACGAGGTCACCCACGACGGCCGGCTGAGCGCCGCCCACCTGGTGAATGGAATCGTCCTCGCCGAAGAAGTCATCGCTGCCGGTGCCGTCGGTCCACATATCGCCCGCGCGCTCGGGCAGGTGGTGAGCAGTTACGGTCCAACTGTCATGCCCAACATCAATGCGGCCCTCGAAGTTCTGGAGGCCGCCGGCCCCGGCTATTGAATCTGGCGCCTCGGCTGTTCAGGATCGCGCCGAATACTTTCAGCCGTGACCAGCTGGGCTCAGATCAAACCTGGCTATCATTGCTGTAATAACAACCTAATTGTGCCGGAACGCCTGTCGGCGAGGAGACCGTCATGACTTACGACCTGATCATTCGGGGCGGAACCGTGGTGGACGGTACTGGTGCGCCGCCGCGTACTGCCGATGTCGCGGTCACTGACGGTGTCGTCGCGGAAGTTGGTCGTCTCGACGGATCCGCCAGGCGCACCGTCGACGCCGACGGGCTAACTGTGACACCGGGTTTCGTCGATGTGCACACCCATTTCGATGGGCAGGCCACGTGGGACCCACATCTCACCCCGTCGTGCTGGCACGGTGTCACGACCGCGATCATGGGTAACTGCGGCATCGGGTTCGCGCCGGTTCGCCCCGATCGGCACGAATGGCTGATCGCCCTGATGGAGGGCGTCGAGGACATTCCGGGCTCCGCGCTCTCGGAGGGCATCACGTGGGAGTGGGAATCCTTCGGCGAGTATCTGGATGCTCTCGAGCGGACGCCGCGTGCGGTGGACGTGGGTGCGCAGATCCCACTTGCGGCGGTCCGCGGCTTCGTGATGGGTGATCGCGCGCACGACACTGCAACCGGCGCCGATCTTGACGCGATGAGCAAAATCGCTGCCGACGGTCTGCGGGCCGGGGCATTGGGCATGTCGTTCGGGCGTACGGCGGGACATCGCAGCGCGTCGGGAGAGCCCGTGCCCGGCACCTACTCCGAGGAAGACGAGCTGGCCGCACTGATGGCCGTCATGGCGGAGATGGGTTCCGGTGTGCTGCAGGTGGTTCCGGCCGGCGTCGGCGGCGCGATGGGCGGCGACCATCGCCACTCGATCGACGCCGAGATCGAGTGGATCACCCGGCTCGGCCGGCAATACCGGATACCGCTGACCTTCCTGGCGATGGTCAACGAACAGGATCCACACGATTGGCGGAGCTGGTTCGCTGCGGTGCACGAGGCTAACGGCGCCGGAGCGGCCATCCGGCCGCAAGTGGCCAGCCGGGCGTTCGGGATGTTGATGGGCCACCAGTCGCGGATGAACCCCTTCCGGCACCGGCGGACCTACCGGGAGCTGATGGAACTGCCGCTCCGGCAGCGCGTCCAACGACTCCGGGATCCGGATATCCGGGCTCGGATCCTCGCCGAGACACCCGACCCGTCGCCGGAACCCACTGCCGACCAACTCACCGAACACATCTTCAAGCGCCTGTATCCGCTCGGCGAAGCGCTCGACTACGAACCCGCGCCGGAGGACAGCATCGCCGCCATCGCCGAACGCGAGGGCCGTGACCCGTGGGAGATCACCTACGATGTGCTGCTCGGCGCGGATGGGCGCGAATTCCTGCTGCTGCCGCTACTCAACTACGCGGGCAACAACTACGACCATCTGTACAACATGATGTCGGATCCGGTGAGCTTGCAGGGGCTGGGCGACGGCGGAGCGCACTGCGGCATCATCTGCGACGCGAGCATGACGACATACCTGCTCTCGCATTGGGTAGGGCGGCGGACCCGGGGGCCGGGCCTGTCTTTGGAGACCGCGGTGCACCGCCTGACCGGCGACCCCGCGGGCTTCTACGGGCTCGGTGATCGAGGCGTGCTCGCGCCGGGCCGACGCGCCGACGTCAACCTGATCGACCTGGACTGGCTCGGGCTGCACTACCCGGAACGTGTGGAGGACCTGCCCGGCGGCGCGGGCCGACTGATCCAGCGCTCGGACGGTTACGTCGAAACCATGGTGCTGGGCCAGACCGTCGTCGCCGAAGGGGAACTGACCGACGCCAGGCCCGGCGGTCTGGTCCGTGGCCGTCGCACGGCGCCCGTCGGTTCGGCGGTTTAAACGGCCGGTCCCGGTGCCGGTCCCGGAGAGTGTGACGGTGCGGGTGACGGTGACGGCGAGGCTACCGGTGCCGGTGCCGGTGACGGCGAGGCTACCGGTGCCGGTGAGTGTGGCGGTGGCGCCAACGGCGAGGGCGTCGCCGATGTGCGGTTCACGGGAGGTGGCTCGGCGAGGCGAGTCGCAGCGAAGTTTGCCGCCTGATCAACCATTCCCGCCTCCACGTACTGGCCGTGTGCGGCAAAGTCTCCCGAGCCAGCGCAGACCGGGTCGTTCGGGACGCACAGGTCGATGGTTTTGGCCGTGTACAGCGGGCCGATTGTGACCGGCGGCTGGTTGATCACGTTCATGAACTGTTCCGACGGCTTTCCGAACAGCGCGACCGCGGCGACGTGGTCGGCCACCTCGGGCGGCATCGGCTGCGGTGTTTCCACGAGGCGTGCCCCGTCCGGCACCCTGTTCGCCGTGACGAAACCCATTACCGCCGCGCCCTGGGAGTAGCCACCAAGCACCATCTTGGTTTTGGGGCAGGTCGCCGCCATCGATTCGACGTGGGTGCCCGCGTCATTAATCCCGTCGATGGCGGTAGGAAAGTCAGGGCTGGCAGGGTAGTTGACCGGATACACGTCGAGCGACTTCGCGCCGACTTGCGCGCGCAGATCGTCGACGAAACTCTGACCGATGCCGCCGACGCCGGGTGCTTCGGTAGTTCCGCGCGCGAACACCACCTGGACATCGGGGCATGGTTCGGCGGACGCGGAGGGGACGGGTGCGATCAGCAGTACCCAAGCCGGGGCTATCGCGGTCCAAACGAAACTGCAGAGCTGGTGCTTCACGGCTCGATTTTGTCACAACTCGATAACGGTCGCCCGTTTTGCGCCGTCAACAATTGGCGCGCCGCGGAGCGCTTACCGCGTGCCCGTTGGCAGCGAAGCTCCAATGCACGGGGTCGGCGCCGTGAACGGTGCCGTCCGGCGACGCTGGCGGGAGGCTGATTCGGCCGCGTGCCGATCGCCCGGGGTGACCATATGGATCGAGCTACTTTGGTACATCCGCACCAGGAAGTCGATGCTGCCCGTCGTCACTGTGCTGCCTGCGCACGAACGAACTGGCGGCACGCAACACGCCGCGGAGTGCGTATCCGGCAGCCACCACCGACAGCACGATCAGCAGGATGAACATAAGCAGCCAATTAGACCTGGTGTGGCTGACGTCCCACCAGACGATGGTGAACGACAGCACACAGAGGAAGAGCACAATGTCCCGCCAATTGCCCTGGTAAGAAAGTGCGGCCATACGCAGCGCGCGGGTCTTATCGGCGGCATCGACCAGGTCATCGATGCGGGCATCGATGCTGCGCTGCAGGTCGGCGCGTCTAGTTGTGGCTTCCGGCGGGAGCCGATCCAGCAGGTCCATGTCCTGCTTGAGTTGCTCGCGATAGTTTGGGCGCTTGAATCGCCCGGCCGCAATGCCCAGCATTGCGCCACCAACAACGGGTGCACTGCTCAACGCGATCTGTCCCAAACCCATCGCTCCACTCCTCGTTCGGCTAATCGTCAACGTCGGCCCGTTGAGGATCGCCGAACCAGGGCAACAGATCAACCACCCGATGGTGGTGGTCGGTGGCTAGTGGGAGCTCAGTTGACGCCCGAGCCGACCGTGTACCACCGGGCGGCGATCTTTGGGTTCTCGTCGTACTTCTTGAACCAACGACCCGCGAGTTCGGGCAGCTTCTCGTATTTCGGGTCGTGGTTGGGGCCCTGGGAGCGGACCAGGCCGGCCAGCATCCCGAGGACCTCGCGCCGAGGCACCCCGACATAGGTGCCCCGGCCGGCGAGTTCGTGCGAGGGCTTAATAACATCGCGAATCGCCTTGACCGACAGCCTATTCGGGCCGAGGCGGGCCAACTCGCCGCCGTCCTCCTTAGGCACGTGGCGCTGGAAGCCGCTGGAGATGATGCACAGGATCTTGCTCACGTGTTTGACCACGCCGCCGATGGTCTTGACGCGGTACGGATAGCTGCCGTGCACGGCGTCGTAGACCAGCAGTGCCGAGCTGCGGTGTTCGATCTCCTCGACGAAGTGCCAGATGAACAACGATGCGACCCGCTCGTCGCCCGGCCGGAACAGTTTGTCCTCGTGGTCGAGGAAAACCTTGAAATAGGGTGTGAACGTGGCCTCGACCACGGCGGGATAGGCAAGCCGCCAGGCCAATGGCTTGGTGGCGGTGAGGTGGTCGAAGGAGGCGGTCACCTCTTTCATGGTTTCTTGCAGCCCAGGCCAGCGTCGGCTCAGCGCACGCACGTGGCTCACGTGGGCGGCCGAGTGTTGTGCCTCCTGGCGCAGGTAGGCTTCGGCCTCTTTGGCGTCCTCGGGGTTACGCATCAGGGGTATCGCCTCGCGCGTCGCGTCGACGATGAATTTCTCGAATCCCGGTGCGAAGAAATAGATTACGTTGCATTGCATGCAAAACGCCGGTCGCTCCGGCTGCCAGTTGAAGGGGACGTCTTCGGCGAAGTCGAAGCGAACGGAGATCGGTCATCGCGGCACCTGTCTCTATCCCACTGACAATACACATTATGAACATCTGTATGGCGACGATGCAACGGTGTGAAGTGATTAGCTATGTGCTGTCGGTAGCATTGCTCGTCGACGCCTACGCCGGTGAGACTTGCACGGAAGGGACGAGATGGCATTCGACCGCGCAGACTTCGACGCGTTTTGGAATGACTGGCTCGATATCAACCGTCGGGCACAGGAGACCGGGGACTGGGGAATAATGGCCTCGTTCTACGAACCCGACGCATCCTACGGTTGGTCCTACTCGCCAACCGATCACTTCATGGCCAACGGGCACGACGAAATCCGCGACCTCGCCTTAGGGACCGAGATGCTCGGGTTTCAGGGCTGGATCTATCCCTATCAGGGAGTCATCTTCGATGACAGGTCAGGACAAGCATTTGGGTTGTGGCGGCAACTGACGACATTCAATTCGCCGACTGGTGAACCCTACGAGATCAAGGGGCTAGGTGGGAGCTGGTTTCAGTACAGCGGCAACCGGAGTTGGTCGTGGCAGCGCGACATATTCGACGTCGCCATGGCCACCGACGCGATGGTGCAGATTCTGCGCGACGGCAACAGCTCGCCACAGTTAGACGAGAGGATGCGGGCCATCAAGTCGGGCAACCAGCCGGGTCACTACGATTCATGGGAGTCTATGAGTGCCCCACTGTGGCCGATACCTCCTGTCATGCAGTGAATCTCAAGAGGTCAACGGCGCGTCATCACGTCGAGGGACGACGGGAGCGGGACGGCGGTGCGGCGTGGGACAGGTGATGCGCGGAATGCAACCAAGTTGAGGCCGGCTATGCAAGCCCCGCCGCCGACGGGCTGTGCGGGAAAGGCGCCGCCGCCGGCCCGGGGGTTGGCGGCGGCGCGGGCGTCACCGTGACGCTGGACGACGCGGCGGTCGTCGTGCCGTCGCCAGCGCCGTATCCGACCCCAAAGGCAACCACGGCCGATGCGCCGCACGCGGCGATCGGCGTTCTGCGCCTGCGGTTCGTCACAGTCGTCAACTGCACTTGCTGACCTGCATTTTCGCCGGATGGCGTAGGCCAAAGCGCCAGATCCGCAGGACTTTGCCAGGAATCAAGAAGCCGCTGGAGAGCGTCGCCGGGCTCGCGGCTCGGGGCTCCGAAGCGGCTCCATCGCACGCACCATCTGTGGATAGGCGATCGCGGGCCCAATCCAACGGGTCAGATAGCGCCGCAGCTCGGCGCCGCTGCGCGGCGGTCGACCCGGGTCGGCGAGGAAGGAGTGCAGAACCCGAAGGCAGAACTCCGCCAGTTCGTCGAGGCCCGCCTCGTCGAAACCGTACCGCTCCCAATCCACGTCGTAGCGATGCAGCATCGAGCGCCCGAACGCCAGGGCGGTGTCCGACATGATGGAGACCGTCTGGCCGGCGCGGTCGCGTTGAGTGAGTACGAATTCGACCTGATTGTCGGACGCCAGCTGCTCGACGGCGAAAGCAACTCCTTCGACCATCGCGACCACCGGGTCGGTTATCCCCTTGACATGGGCTGCCAAATGACCCAGAAAGCCGTCGGCCGATCGCATCGCGGTTGCCACCAGCAACGCCTCGGTGCCGGGGAAGTAGCGGTAGACGGTCTGTCGTGTCACACCGAGAGTCCGCGCCACATCGGCGATCCGCATCGCCGAGCCGCGCTCGCTGATTATCGTGTCCGCGGTGTCCAGAATGCGCTCGATCGCCTCCTCGTCGGAGGCTGGCGTATTGCCCGCCCAACCGTGACTGCGCATCGTCAGTGAGCGGCAAACTCGTTGTCGGTCATCGGCACAGCTGCATCATAACGTTCATGCAGCGGTCGGGCGGCCTCAGCGACCGGATTTTGCCGCGGTGGAAAGGCTTTCGGCGGCAACCTGCTTGGCCCAGCGGTAGTCGGCCTTACCTGCCGGTGAGCGCTGCACTTTGGCGGTGCGGATGATGGCCTTCGGCAGTTTGTAGCGCGCGAGATGTTGCTGGCAGGTGGCGAGCAAGTCCTCGTCCGAAGGATCGCGGCCCTGGCGGATTTGCACGATCGCGACCACCTCGTTGCCCCAGCGCTCGGACGGGCGGCCGGCCACCACCACGTCGTAGACGTCAGCGTGCTCGGCCATCGCGGCCTCCACTTCCTCGGCGAAGATCTTCTCGCCGCCGGAGTTGATGGTGACGGAATCGCGCCCGAGCAGCTCGATGCGGCCATCGGCGAGGAACCGGGCCCGATCCCCGGGCACCGACCAGCGCACGCCGTCGATAACCGGGAAAGTGCGGGCGGTCTTATCGGCGTCGCCAAGGTAGCCGAGCGGGATCAGGGTGCGACGTGCCGGCCATCCTTCACCGTCCCCGGGTCCCAGGACCCGGCTGAAATCGGCTGCCAAAACCGCGGTTTCAGAGCCGGGGTTGAAAGTAGCCATGGCACCTGGCGCCGACTCGGTCGACACCGTATTCATCTGCATACCCGACTCCGAGGCGCCCACGGCGTCGATGATCAGCAGGTTCGGAAGCGCAGCGGTAAGCCGGTTTCGGACGCTGGGGGTTAGCGGGGCGCCACCATTGCTGATCGACACCAGCCCGGACAGGTCGTAGCGCCCCCGCTCCAGCTCGTCCGCCAGCGGGCGTGCTATCGCGTCACCGACGACCGGGATGCTCATGATCCGTTCGCGTTCCACCAGCGCCAGAATCTGGTCGGCCCGGATGCTTTCGACGTCGTCGGGAACCGCCACCCAACCGCCCATCGTCATGATTTGAAACGCACCCCACTGGGCCGCGCCGTGCATGAACGGCGGAATCAGCAGCACTGAGGCGACACCGGGGGCTTTCGCCGCGCGTTCGGCAACCTCGTCGTAGGAGGCCAACGCGTCATCGGTGCCGAAATAGCGTCCGCCCATTGAGGAAACGAATATGTCGTTCTGACGCCACAGCACACCCTTGGGCATTCCGGTGGTGCCACCGGTGTAAAGCACGTACAGGTCGTCCCCGCTCGGAGTGGGCATTCCGCTCGCCGGCGCCGGCGTGTCGATGATCGATTCGTAGTCGACGGCGCCCGGCAGCAGAGGTTGGCCGGTATGGTCGGACACCTGGATGAGGAATTCCAGGTGGGGGAGATGGTGTTGGATGGCCGCGACCTGCGGCGCGAATTCGGCGCTATATACCAGCGCCCGGGCTTTCGCATTGTCGAGCAAGTAGACGAGTTCGGCTTCGACGTAGCGGTAGTTGACGTTGAAGGGCGCGACCCGGGCGCGGTATCCGCCGATCATCGATTCCAGGTATTGGTTGCCGTTGCGCAGGTACAGCCCGACATGATCCTGACCGGATTCGTGACCCTGCAGCTGGTCGCGTTCCGTGTGGCAACCCAAACCCAGGGACGCGAGGTAGTGCGCGACGCCGTCGACGCGGGCGTCGATCTCCGCGTACGTCCATTCGCGGCCCCGCCAGATCACCGCACGATGATTGGCAAGCGTCTTTGCCAGAGTTGCGAACACGGTCGACAGGTTGAAGCCGCTATCGCCCATGACTCTCCTTGTAGCTGGTCGATGCGATGTCGAATGGTCCCGAGTTACCTTGGGCCACCGTCTTTTCAGGCAACGGATGCGCCCAGTATGAGGTTGACCGCCTCGTCGAGCTGCCCGGCGATCTCGTCGTAGCTGACGAACCGGGCCGTCATCAGCGCGCCGGCGAACGTCATCTGCAGCGTGGATTTCACCGCGCGCGGCCATCCCGGGCCCAGCGCAGCGCCGATCCGCCTGGACACCTCTTCGCCGATCTGTTCGCGCAGCGGCTTGACCGCCGGATCGTCCGCCATCAGCGCTGCTCCGCAGGCAGTGGTCAGCTCGGGCTCGTCGGCGACCACGACTGCCATATCCCGCATGGTCGCGCTTACCCGTGTCTTGGTGGTGTCGCGTACATCGGTATGCAGTGGAAGTGCCTGCAGAAAGCGCAGGTACACCGCCGCCACCAGAGCGCTTTTCGACGGAAAGTAGGTGTAGGCGCTAGCCGGCGACACTCCGGCGCGGCTGGCAACCGCACGCATCGTCAGGTTGGCGTATGACGATTCGCGCAGTTCCTCTAAGCCAGCGTCGAGCACTTTGCGGATGGTCTGCCCCGGCCGACGATCCGACCGACGGGCCGCGCCGGCCACAGTGCTAACGGGGCCCACAGGAGAAGCCGCTTCTCTAGACACTCGTCCAGTGTAGGAAATCACACGCACTTCCGACAACGCCCTGCGGAAACCGTGTCTGAGCAGCGAATAAAGCTGCGTATAGCGGCGTTCGCAGCTTGGTGGCGCCTTGCCCCGGGGACGTCAACTCGCTACCCTCGGGCATCAAATACAGACACGTGTCCAGAAATATGCAGATCGCAGGAGGCTTGCGGTGACCACCGATTGTGTTCTCGTCACCGGGGCATTCGGCCTGGTCGGTTCGGCCGTCGTGGCAGAGTTGGCCGACCAGGGCCGCCGGGTTGTCGCTACCGACCTCGGCGTCCCCTCGAATCGCAACGCGCGCAAGCATTCACCGCGCGTCCAGGCGTGGAGGTGCGGTGGGCCGACCTGACATCACCGACCGACGTCGAGGCCCTGCTCGCCGCTGTGGCACCAACGGCCATAATCCATTTGGCCGCCATCATTCCGCCGTTCTGCTATGCCCGGCCCCGGCTCGCGCGGGCGGTCAACGTGGACGCCACCTCAAGCTTGGTCAAGGCTGCTGCGGGGATGCCGATCCCGCCTCGGTTCGTACAAGCGTCCAGCGTCGCGGTCTACGGCGCGCGCAATCCCTATCGCAACGACGGGTTGTTGACGACGTCGACACCATTGCGGGCCAGCGATCTTTACGGTGAGCACAAGGTCATGGCCGAGCATTGCGTGACAGCCTCCGACCTGGACTGGGTGGTGCTCCGGCTCGGCGGGGTGCTCCTGGCTGAACAGCGATGGGCACTCGACCGCGATCTGATCTTCTTTGAGGCGGTGCTGCCCTCCGACGGACGTATCCAAACCGTCGATGTACGCGACGCCGCCTGCGCGTTCTGCGCGGCCACCGTCACCGATCAGGTGGGCGAGGTATTCCTCATCGGCGGCGACACCACCCATCGCATCACCCAAGCCAGCCTCGGAACTGAGTCCGCGGCCGCAATGGGTTTGCCGGGCGGCTTGCCGGCTGGAAGACCCGGTGATCCTGAGGACGACCAGGCGTGGTTCGCCACCGACTGGATGGACACCGAGCACGCCCAGGATGTTCTTGGTTACCAACGGCATTCGCTGCCCGCGGTCTACTCCGAGATACGGACAAAGGTCGGCTGGCGCCGTTGGCCGTTACGACTGCTTGTACCTGCGCTGCGCTGGTACCTAGGACGACGCTCACCGTACCGCGGGTTCAATGGCGTCTATGCCGGACCCATGGCCCGCGATCAGCCAACGCTGGGGTGATCATCGTGCGCCGCAATATCTCGATTCAGGTGCACCGGCGGTGCGGGAATAGGGCGGCAACACCCGTAGGGTGGCGCCTGTGACCGACGGGGACCGGCGGCGCTGGGACGAGTGGTACACGAGTCGAACCTGATGACCGAATACCACCAGCGCTATCCAGGTACGAACCCATTGATGGCCGCGCCGAGCAATGTATACGCCACCAGCACGGCTGCCCTGTCGGCGTCGCGCGCCGTCTGGAAGTCCTCGACCATCTCTGCGGATGCAGCGCCGTCGGCCTGCACGATCCAGCCGTTGGGCTCGGGTGTAGGCACAAGCACCATGGTGATTTCTCCTATCTCGTGGAAGCTCTAGGCAGGGGTTTCGCAGACCGCTGATCGCTAGCTGGCCCAGATCATTGATGGCTGGTCGCCGCCAGCGCCACCGCCGAGGGGGCGATGAAGGCGACCGCCGCGCAGCCTGCCAGCTGGGCCGTCAGGCTGCTCCCCTCATGCGGCGGTGCTCCCCTCATGCGTCGGTCTGGCCGGGCATGGGTTCGGGCGGACATGGTCCGGTTTGCGAGTGATGGTGTAACGGTACGGCGGTGATTGGTGGCGCACATCCGTAGTTGGCTACGCGCTTTCGCCCACCTGGACTGCTGCTGGACGATGACAGTTACGCATTGCCGCAGCGGGCGGCGGACGCGATGAAACGGGATTGGGTCGCGAAACGAGATGGAATGACAATGGTGGCCAATGGATTTCGCCCCAGTGACTCCGCTTCAGCAGGTGAATGCGGGGTGCGCCCACAACCCGATGTTTGCAGGCAGAATACGTAAGTCGTTACGTGGTCGGTTCGGGGGAGACCAGTGCGAAGCGCCTCCCGTGTCCTGTGGTGGTGAGGTATTTGGTGTTGCGGCTTAGCTGATGTCGCGGCGACTGGCTGACGGTCAGGCGCGGGTGGCGCGGCGCATGAATTCCACCAACGATTTGCGATCGGGGACAGCGAGTTTGGTGCAGGCGTGGTAGATGTGGCCCTCGACCGTTCGTGGCGACAGTGTCAGCCGCTGGGCGATCTCGGGGGTGCTCAGTCCCGCCGCCAGTAGGTTGGCGATTTCGCGCTCCCGCGCGCTCAGCGGTAGCGGCTGGGCGGCCACGACCAGGGCCGGGGTGTGAATCCCACCGCAGGCGTTGGCAATGCGGTCGGCCCTGGCCGCGGCTTCGGTGGCTTCGCGCCGATCGTCACGTATGCGAAATATCTCGGCGGCTTGGGCGGCGGCGTCGGCGGCCGACGGCAGCGCCCCGATCTGCTCGAACTGTTCGCCCGCCGCAGACACGGCCACGGCGTCGCGGTCGCGCACCGCCGCACCGTAGGCGGCGTAAGCGCGCGCGAGGCGACCGTCGACGCTGCCGGCGACGTCGATCAACCGCTGCAGGGAGGTTCGGTCTCCGAATCGGGCCGCGTCGTGCAGGGCCAGCATTTCAATCGCCAGTTGACCGGCTTGGCCGGCCAGTTCAGCGGCATCGGTCGCCGCCGCGATGGCGCCGCTTACGTTGCCTTGCGCCGCGGCAAGCCATGCTTCGGCGATGCGCAGTTGCGGGTACAGCCATGCATCATGCCCACCCGAGCGGCTTCGTAATTCGGCGATGATCGCCGCCGCGGCCTCGGCGCGGCCGAGCGCGCAATAGGCTTGGGCCAAAAGCAATCTGGGATAGCTCCACCAGGCCGCCGACTCGGTGGTCAGCGCCGCGACGGTCTGTTCCATCCGCGATGCCGCCGCGGCGAACTGGCCGCGGGCCAGGTCGACGGTGCCGGCCAACATGTTGGTAAGCCCCCAGCCCAGGTATTGGCTGGGTGAAGAGATCTGCACGCTATCGGCGCATCTCTTCTCGGCGGCATCCAACTCACCCAGCAAGACCAGGGCCCGCACCTCGGCGTAGGCCATCAGGTGTCGTAACACCCCGTCGACCTGGTTCTCGATCCCTGAGCCCCGCTCGACAACGGCGGCGACCTCATCGCCTCGCCCCATCAACCCCAGCGCTAGCCCACCACCGAAAACCGCCCACCCCAGCGCGGTTGGCGGCGCCGCCGGATCGCTGAGTACGCGGCGGGAAATTCCGACAGCCTCCTCCAGCCGGCCTGCAAACACCAATGACGCCGACTCCAGCCCATCCACGACCAGCCGCGGTCCGTGGGTGTTAACCCGCCAGCGCAGCAGCTCGAGCACCTCATGGGCGGCTTCCGCATCGCCCATCGACAGTTGAAGATTGATAATGCGTACGGCGCCCCAGCCGACCAGCTCGGCCTCGTCCATCGTGTCCGGGTCAAAGACGCTCAGGGTGGATTCAGTCTCGGCGGCCTTGCCCTGCCACATCAGCGATCGAGCCAACAATTCGCCGGCGGCCAGACCGCCTCCGCGGTCGACCGCCGCGCGGGCCAGCCGCTCCCCCAGGATGACGTTGGTCAGCGCGATCGCATCGTCGGCAGCCGCCAGCAGCAGGTCAACGGTGGGAGTCGTGTCGCTGTCCAGCGTGAGTTCGGCCAGCCGGATCCGCTCGCCCGGCTGGCGGATCGGCTTGTCGCCCAACGCCCGCACGAGTTCACTGCGCAATCGGCGGGCGCCGGCCACGCCCAGCCGCCGACGCATGACATCGCCGAGCAGCAGCTGATTGAACCGCACCTCGCCGATTTCGCGGTCCTCGACGATACGGATCAGTCCCCGCCTCTCGGCCTGTTCGACGGCACCAGAGCCCACCAGGCCGCTCAGCGTGTCCAGGTCGAGGGGTTCACAAAGTGCCAGTAGCCCCAACGCATGTGCCACCTCGTCGGACAGCTGCGCGATTCGCTCGTCAACCAGGGAGGCCAACTGCGCGCTCACTGCGGCACGCCCACGAAGCTGCCAGACCCCGCGAACCTGCCGCAACGAGCCTGCCTCCACCGCTCCCTCCACCAGGTGGCGCACGAACAGCGGGTTGCCGCCGGAGTCCCGCCACATCAATTCCGCGCTTAGCCCTTCGACGGGCCCGCCGAGCGCCTGTTCGATCAGCGCGACGCACTGGTCCTTGCTTAAGGGCCCCAGATCGAGGCGCTGCAGGTAGCGGTCCTTCCACAGCGAGGTGATCGCGTCGGGCACCGGCTGACCGTCCCTGACGTTGGCCACCATCGGCACCGATCGCTTCAACGCCAACTGATGCAGCAGCGTGGCCGACAGCTCGTCCAGCAGGTGCGCGTCGTCGACAACCAGTACCGTGTCGTGCTCCGCGGTCAGGCCGTCGCGGGCGGCGGCCAAAAACGCCACCGGGTCGCGTATGGTCGCCGCCCCGACAAGGTGGGCGAAGGCACCCAGCGGGATACTGCGCGACGATGCCGTTCCGGCGACCCATTGCACCCGATTCTGGGGCGACTCGGTGACTTGGCGGGCCAACGTGGTCTTTCCTACACCGGCCACACCAACCACCACGATGCCGGCGGTACGGGTTTGCCCAACAAGGGCAGCGCGAACTGCCGCGAACTCGGGCTCGCGGCGCAGCAGCGGCCAATCCTGGGCACCCACCAGAGCTGAAACTTTACCGACTCCACTCGTCCTATCCCGGTTGATCACCCGCATAACAACAGACGGCTGCTCATCCGATCAGCACACAGCGCGGCAGCGGCCTCGGATCATCGACGAAGCACACGTCACCAACCGCCCACACGACTTGGAGGACACATCCCTGCCCGGACCCTATCCCGACGAGGCGACGCACAAATCCCGACAAGCAAAGTCTCTACGGTTCCAAGGATGTCTTGCGGCTCGAGTGGGCTTCCGAAGCCCCTAGCTTCGCTTGGTGAGGGCGAAGTTCACAATCAGACCAAGTTGGTGTTCAGGCTGCGGTGAGCGCTGCGTTTGTGAATTGGTTCAGGCTTCGGTCAA
>Ga0209040_10000578_pt1 | contig 28205 bp, 24 predicted proteins | sample BogFormECP12_OM3_FD_188240 | JGI IMG/M metagenome (GOLD analysis project Ga0209040, IMG submission 188240) | Bog forest soil microbial communities from Calvert Island, British Columbia, Canada - ECP12_OM3 (SPAdes) (version 2) | ecosystem: Environmental > Aquatic > Freshwater > Wetlands > Bog ... | reverse complement strand
CCTTCCGAGGATTACAAAGAGTTCATGAGAAGGAAAAATAAGAAGCAGGCTGCTATCGTTGGATTAGGTACGCCCCGTCTGACATTCCTTGACCTTGCCGTCATGCGCTGGTCTTTCGATTGTGGGGGCGATTCCGGCGACGAGCAATGAAAACGAAAAGGTCGGACGCATGGCAAGGATTTTCCGCGGGAGTGTAAATTTCTATTTTTCGGCTGTCTTTTCGGAAATCGGGCCGGCTATCGGGCCGATCGGTTTGCTCATCCCCTGCATTCTGATGCTGAGCTGTTGCGTCCCCGCGACAGCGCAACGGCTGGCTGATGTCCTACCGTCAGAGAGCTCGTCTTCGCAGTTGCCCGATGCTCCGCACGTCCACCCCGACAGTCAGGCCGACGAAGACAAGGATTCCGTCACCCTGCGCAATACGCCGGGCCATATCGTGAAGGACCAGGTGGCGATCTGGACGAGCCCAATTCACATCCGCACAAATGATCTGGTGTGGCTCGTTCCGCTCGCCGGGGCCACCGGAGCCGCGATTGCCACCGACCACCACACGATGTCCGAGGTCGTTTCGCACAATCCGGGTTTCAACCAGACCAATACCGATATCTCGAATGGAGTGTTGGGCGGCATTCTTATTATCCCGGCGGCGCTGTATCTTGGGGATTTCCATGAGGACGCTCACGCGCGCGAAGCCGGCATTCTCGGCGGAGAAGCGATCGTGGACGGGGTCATCGTGGAACAGGGCATGAAGCTGATCTTCTGGCGCGAGAGGCCCGATGTAGACAATGCGAATGGGCACTTTTTTCAGGGCAGCGCCGGACCCAACTCCTCGTTTCCTTCGACTCACAGCACTCTCGCATGGGCAACGGCGGCGGTGCTCGCCGGAGAATACCCGGCGCTGTGGTCTCAGATTGCCGTGTACACCATGGCCACCACCGTCAGCGTAACGAGGGTACTTGGCCAGCAGCATTTTCCATCCGATGTACTTGTCGGTGGCGCGGTGGGTTGGATGATCGGCCACTACGTGTACCGCAGCCGTCATCGTTATCAAAGGAGCGGAAAAACGCACGCGCTGCACATCAGCCGGAGCTCTACGACGGCTGATGGCCAATGAGGCTGGTGGAGAGAGAGTCAGCGCCTAATCATGCCTGTGTCTGTAGCATCGATGGATGGCCCGGGAATTTGTCCTGCGAGACGAGATTGTCGTGCGTGCGCCGATCGAGCGCTGCTTCCTGCTTTCCACGAGCATTGAGATCGTGGTGCAGGAATTGAGAATGCGTCCGATTCCCGGCCGCATTTCAGGCCTTGTGACAGGTGGCGACACGGTGCAATGGAGGGGATGGCGTCTGGGTCTGCCGCAGTTTCACGAGAGCCTCATCGAATGTTTTGAGCCACCGGTGTTCTTCCGGGATCGCATGCTTGCCGGGAGATTCGCCACATTCGAGCACGATCACAATTTCAGCGATCGGGGCGACGGCAGCGTGATGCTGCGCGATGAAGTGCGCTTTACCATGCCATGGGGATGGGCAGGAGACCTCATCGGACAGTGGGCGATGGTGCGAGATATTCGCGGGTTGATGAAGAGACGCTTTGCGCGACTCAAGCAAAGCGCCGAGAGCGAAGAGTGGCGTGCGTACCTGCCGGAAGGCTAGCGAAGGAGCAGCTGGGCGCGTTGGACTTTCGCACGAACGTCTTCAGGCCGGAAGACAGGTGACGAGCAGGCCTGCGCGCTGCAGAGAAAGAGCGCGGCCCGGTTGAGCTTTGGATAAGTAATGCTCGTGGGTGTGGGGCCGGCGGGGTCGCGCAGCTCAATCAGTTCATGGGATGCGATGGAGCGCAGCGCAGCGGTGTGCAGCGCGCCGGAGCCCGGATCGGATGGCGAGCCCAGAACCGTGACGTGAAGAGGCGCTTCGGTAATGTCCTGATTCGCCAGCAGAATGGGCGCTGCCATCGGGCGCGTGGCAACGGAGCGGGCGGCGAGATAGCGCATGGCCTCAACGGCAGTAGCATGATAACGGGCGTCTCCGGTGGCGAGGGCGAGCATAGAGGTGAAGCGCACGAGCGAAACATTCTCGTCGCGATCGGGACGCGGGCGATAGGCAGCGTTGGGGCGCGCGACTGAGGTGGGGAATCCCGTTCCGAGTGAGGCAGGCGTGAAGTGCGCGGTAATGTATTGCGCTGCGGCAACGGCGGAGTTCAGGTAGCTGCCGTCTCCGGTGACGTTGTACAGGGCGAGAAAGGCCTGTCCCATGGCGAGCGTATCGCCAAGGTATGGACCGGCGGGATCGGCGTCGTCATGGCGGAAGCCTCCGCCAGGCAAGCTGCGATGGATGGCGATCCATTGAGCGGCGCGCCTGGCTTGCGCGAGCGCGGAGTCATCGCCGCTGGCGGCGTAGTAGTCGCAGAGCGCGGCGATCATCCAGCCGTTTTCGCGAGCATAAACATGCTTGTCGACGCGAGGGACGCCCTGGGCGCGGCGGTCATGATCGTTAAGCTTGAAGTAGGCTTCGTTCTCTTCACCGTCATGCAGGTCGGCATCCTGTGAGACATAGAAGACGCCGCTTGGGCCGTCGGTGAGGAAGGCAGCGACGTATCGCTGGACGGACTGCGCGGCGGCGAGGTCCTCACGGTTCTGGGTCTGGGCATATGCGAGCGAGTACTGGCGAAGCGCGACGGCCTGGATGGAGATGAGCTTTTCGTAGTGCGGTTCGGACCAGTGTCCGCCGACAGAGTATTGATACATGCCGCCCCAGACGGGATCGAGCAAAGCCGTGGCTGCGTGCAGCGTGTCGGCGGCGCGTTTGGCGGAGACGGCGTCGCCACGGGCAGCGAGGCGCGTGGCGTACTCGACGGAATCGGAGTCGAGGTACTTGTGGCCGAAGCCCCATCCGGCGCTGGGCAGATCGTATTGCGAGTGGTAGTCGGAGCGGATGTTGGCCAGCAGTGCAGCGGGTAGAGCGGAGGTTTCGGCTGGCTGAAACGCAGCTTCCTTTACTACGCTCGGTCCGGGTGAGGGATCGTCGATAATGGCCTGCAGCATCGAAGCCATGGGGCGTGGTGGGATGTACCCCTGACGCTTGACGATTTCGGAGCCGTCGGCAGCGAAGACGACGGTGGCCGGCCAGCCGTAGTCCTGATAGCGATTGGAGATGTCCGGGCGGGAGTCCTGGTCAACCTTGACGAGGATGTAGCGCTTGTTCAGCAGCCGGACGACGGCTGGGTCGCGATAGGTGACGTCGTCCATAACGTGACACCAGTGGCACCAGACGGCTTCGAGATCAAGCAGGACAAACTTGTGCTGTGCGCGTGCCTGCGCGAATGCGGAGTCAGACCAGGGCTGCCAGTGAAGCGCGGGTTGTTGCGCGAGCGACGTCATCGGTGCAGCGAGGCAGGCGAAGGCGAGGATGGCGCTGGTCAGGATAGAGCGGAACTGTTGGCCGATGCAGTTCTCGTGGCTGTTTGACGGTGTGTCTTTCATGGTTACCTCACAGCGGCTTCGCAGGAGGTACGTACCGGGCGGTGAACCAGATTGCGACTGGCGCGATACATCCTGCCCGGTTCGGGACGGTGTTATCGGCTTAGCGCAGATTTTTGACGGCAGGAAAGAGTGACGCTCCCGAACTCATCTTCCCCACTGAGTTGCGAAAGCAGTTGCCGGTAATCGAGAAGCCGAACGATTGTTATTCATCGGGAACCGGGGTCCAGGATTTATCGGGGTTGAAGAACTCCATCTTCTTGAAATCGTCAAGGGTCGTGGGGCCAAAATCCTTCTGGTAGACCACGCCATCGTTGCTGACGATGAAGGTCTTGACTCCGGTTACACGATACTGCGCCGGCGCGGCGACCAGTCCAAAGCCTCCGATCATGACGCCCTTGATCACGTAATCCAGCTGTCCCAGCGGCGCATCCGGACCCTGCCCTTTGAGAATCTTGAAGAAGTATCCGTGGTACGGCTGCTCCCGGCTCGAATACCCCTCAACAATCACTTTGGCGATGTTCTCGCCGATCGGGCCGCCCCACGTGCCGTCCGCATTCCTCCACGCCAAACCATCCTGCGTTCCCGGAGTGCTGATGATGCGCTGGGCATACTGGCTCACGCTGTAGCCCTGGCGCGGCTGCAAAGAGTAGTCCTCTTGCGCGTCCACGTAGCCGCGGCAGATCTCAATCGCGTCCAGCTCATTCGAGCCGATGCGCCGGTACAGCAACTCCTGCTTGCCGGCTTTCGTATCGAAATACCACTTGTTCCCCGTCTTTGCCAGGGGTACCGGCATCGGCCAATCCTCGTTGCCCACAATGAGAACTGCGCGCCTTCCGGTCTTCGGATCGAGAGAGATCTCCTTCTTTTCCTTCGCCTGCGCGACGAAGTCCTCAAGGCGGTTCTTGTCCTGGACGGCATCGCCGGTAGCGTAAATCTCTTTCCCGTCGGGCCCGAAGATCTTCGCTAGCGCATCCGTATCGTCGTCGCCGGCCGCCTTCAGAAGCGCATCCACCGCTGCATCCGGGCTGTCGAACAACTCCGCTCCACCAGACGGCGAGGCAGCTTTGGCCGGCGCTGCCTTTTCCGTTGTCATCGCCGCTTGCTGCGCCGGAGCCTGCTGCGCGTGAATGACCGGCGCAGATATACACGTCCAGGCGACAACTCCCGCGAGCAGCGCCAATCCGTAAACTTTCTTTTGACCTGTTGGCTTCATCGTCATGCTCCTGTAGTCGTCAGTCATCCGTTACCGCCGTCCGCCGCCGCCCCGGCTCCCGCCGCCGCCGCCGCGCGATCCCATGCTCGAAGAGCCCCGGCTGCTGCTCTGTCGGGCGCTGGCTCCGTTGTATCCGCCGCCTCCGCCACCAAATCCGCCGCCGTTCCCCGAGCTTCCCGAGACATTCCGTCCACCGATGCTGTTCGCTCCACCCGCTGACCGGTTACTCACTCCAGCGCCGCCGCGATTGCTCGCTCCAGCGCCTGCGCCGCCCCGATTGCCGGCTCCGCCTGCACCGCCAACCCCGCCTGCGCCGCCGGCTCCGCCAACCCCGCCTGCACCGCCGCGGTTGCCAGCTCCGCCTGCGCCACCAACCCCGCCTGCACCGCCTACGCCGCCACGGTTATTACTGCCCAAATTGCCGCCCTGACGCCCGATCTGATTTCTTGCCCCCGCCTGGCGGTTAGCCAACGAGTCTCCGCGAGCCTGCCCGCCAAAACGATTTGCCGTGTTGCGATCCCCATACGGCGCGCCACCGCGATGCGCGGGGTTGTGTTGCCAGTTACCGTTGCCACCGCGTCCCGGCTGCTGCGACGGGCGGTTGCCGCGATTCCCGCCGTTAATGTTGTTCCTGTTCCCGCCATTGATATTGGTGTTGCGGTTGAAATTATTGTTGTTGTTGATGGTGACGTTATTGTTGCCGCCCCATCCGCAACCCCAGCCCCAGCCCCCACCCCACGCCGCTCCCATCGCCAGACCGACGCCAAACGAGATCGCCATGCCCGCCACGTAGGCTCCCGGCGGCGGATAGTAAATCGGCGGATACGGGTACACAGGCGGCCCATAAACCACAGTGGGGTTATATGACGGCACGTACACAACCTGCGGATTCGCCTGTTCGATAACGATTACGCTCTGATTCTCGACGACCTTCGTTTCCACCTTCTGCTGCTCGGTCGACTTCAGGTTGCCTGTGCCCTGGGCTTTCTGACGCATGCGTTGCACCGCGTTCATCACATCATTCTGCTGCGCCAGAAACGCATTCCCCAGATCCGTCGTCCACTGGATGTCGTCCGCCAGTCGTTTAACCACATCAGGAAGCGCGGCCATGGCCTGGACACTTGGATCCCAAGGCTGCTTCTCCACGGCGTCGACGAGCGCCTTGTCTTTCAGCCCCGGATTCTTTGCGAGCCATTGCTGGAGCTGGATGAGTTCAAGGGGATAGGTCGAAGCTGCCAGGATCTGTGCGAGCAACGGGTCGGGATAGAGGGCGATCGGCGCCACGAGTGAATCCAATTGATCGGCTGGAATCGTGGCCGCAGCCTGGTCATCGGAGAAGGTGGCTGCGGCGACTGTGGCGGGGGGCCCGTACGCCATGGCGTCGCCTGGGACGAGGACAATCGCACAGAGCGTCGCCACCAGACTGCGCATGCCTGTTGGCATAAAGTGTCGTTTCGAAATCATGGCAATACTCTCCCTAGCTCCGCGTACGATCATGCGTCTTTCAGCGGGGCCAAGTCAAACGCTTTAGCCGGACGTTCGCTGCTCTGCGCCCCGATGATGTTAGAAGGCCCGGTCATCAGCGGCGGCAAGCTAACTCGCCAGATGCCTTGCCTCTTTCCTGCGCTGCGAATGAGCCGACAGCATGGCGACGGCGCAACTGGCAATCCGGGAGCGCACGCTATCGGCGCGGCTGGTGAGAATGATCGGCACCCTGGCCCCCATGACAAGCCCGGCGCTGTCGGCGTTGGCCAGAAAGCTGAGCTGCTTGGCGAGGATATTCCCGGCTTCGAGATCCGGAGCGAGAAGGATGTCGGGATCGCCTGCGACCTCGGAGTGGATGCCCTTGGTCTCCGCGGCCTCCTTGCTGATGGCATTGTCGAATGCGAGCGGCCCGTCCAGGATGGCGCCGGTGATTTGTCCCCGGTCGGCCATTTTGCAGAGGCAGGCGGCGTCGATAGTGGCGGGCATTTTCGAGGTGACGAATTCGACCGCAGCCAGAATCGCAACCTTAGGCCTTTCGATGTGGAGGGAGGTAAGAAGATCGATGGCGTTCTGGCAAATGTCCACCTTGTCTTCCAGGGTCGGAGCGATGTTGATGGCGCCGTCCGTGATGAACAGAACCTTGTGGTAGGCGGGGACATCCATAACAAAGATGTGGCTGATCCGGCGGCCGGTGCGAAGTCCTCCGTCACGGGCAACGACGGCCGATATTAATTCGTCGGTGTGCAGGCTGCCTTTCATCAGGAGCTCGGCGCGGCCTTCGCGGACCAACTCGACCGCCCTTACCGCCGCGGCGTTGCTGTGCGGAGCGTCGATGATTTCAAAGCCGCTCAGGTCGACCTGCGCGGCTTTGGCGGTTGCCTCGATCTTTGCTCGCGGGCCGACCAGGATGGGCACAATGAGTCCGTGATGTGCTGCCTCGATCGCTCCGGAGAGCGCCGAAGCCTCGCATGGATGTACCACCGCGGTGGGGACCGGCTCCAGGTGCCTGCACGTCACCAGCAGCCGCTCGACCTTTCCGGTTCCGCTTTCGTGAACCATGGTTCTACTTTCCGCCTTGTGCGATGCCTAAGCTTACGCCAGTGCCTTGGGAACCGCTTCTTCCCAGCGGCCTTGCGACTTGAGGATGAGCTCGATGACTTCGCGGGCCGCGCCTTTGCCGCCGCGGGCCTGGGTGATGTAGTGGCTCACGGCCTTGAGTTCGAAGGCGGCGTCAGCGACAGCGACAGCGAGGCCGGAACGGTGCGCGAGCGGCATGTCGGGCAGGTCATCGCCGAGGTAAGCGACCTCGTCTTCGGTGACTCCCGCTTTTTGCAGGCACTCTTCGTAGGCAGCCATCTTGGTGGCCTGGCCGAGGTAGACGAACTCCACATGCAGCTCTTCGGCGCGGCGCTTGACGGCGGGAGACTTGCGGCCGGTGATGAATCCCGTCTTGATGCCCATGGTGTGCGCGAGGCTCAGGCCCTGGCCGTCGTGAGCGTCGAAGACCTTCATCTCGGCGATACCGCCGTCGTTAGGCAGCGAGATGAGGCAGACCCCGCCGTCGGTGAGGGTGCCATCGACATCCATGAGGAACAGGCGGATCTTTTTGGCGCGGTCGGTTACGGTGAGCGAGGCGTTCTGTTGCATGGCTCGATTTTACCTGTGACGCGGGGCCGGTCAGAGGTAATTGGCGATTTCGATCAGGTTGCGGTCGGGATCGTGGAAATAGACGGAACGGATTTTGCCCATGGCTCCGTTGCGCTCGATGGGACCGGCTTCGATGTGCACTCGCAGCTCGGTCACGTAGCGGATGACTTCGTCGAGTGGCGTGCTGGTGATGAAACAGAGATCGGCGGAGCCGGGCATGGGGTGAGCCGCATGAGGAGCGGGCTCGTGGCCGCGCTGGTGCAGCTTGATGGTCTGCGTGCCGAAGGTGAGGGACTTGCGGCCGTCGAGGGTGACCGGGTCCATGCCGAGCACTTCGGTGTAGAAGTCGATGGCGGCGTCAATGTTGGCTACGGTGAGGACGAGGTGGTCGAGCTGGTCGAGAGCGAAGGCCATGTGGAAGGAATGATACTCGCTGGCGGGGACGACTCGCGCGGGCACAACTCGACGGTTGGCGGTCCGAGTGCCATGCCAGACAGAAGCCAGAGGCAGTCCGTAGTGTGTATAACTATGGGCAGGTTGCCGTCGATGCAAATGCGGTACCTTGTATTCGATACGTAGTTGATTCCACTCCCATCTGAAAAGGATTTATTTCGAATGATTCGACGCCTGGTATCATTTCTCGGAATACTGGCGCTCGCCACCCCATTGGCGCTTGCGCAGACCTCCACTTGGGTTCCGGACAAAGCACATAGCGGAGTCGACTTTTCCATACTGCACATGAGCCTTTCGCAGGTTCGCGGCCACTTCGGAAATATCGGCGGCTCGATCGTCCTGAACGAAGGCGATATCACCAAGTCCACGGTCAACGTGACGATTGATGTTACGACAGTGGACACCGGCGTGGCGGGCCGCGACGCAGACCTGAAGAGTGACCATTTCTTCGATGTCGCGCAGTTCCCAACCGCCACTTTCACAAGCACGAGCGTCAGCAAGAGCAGCGGTGGGCTGACGGTTTCGGGCAATCTGACCTTGCATGGAGTTACCAAGCCGGTCGTCCTGCAGGTGCAAGGCCCCAGGGGACCGGTTACCGGAATGGATAAAAAGCCGCACTCCGGCTTCTCTGCCACGACAACGGTCAAACGAACAGACTTCGGCATTGCGACGAAGTACCCGTCTTCCATGGTGGGCGACGACGTCAACCTAACCATTGACCTCGATGTAGTGAAACAGTAAGCGACTCTCATGTGAAATGCAGCTGGGCCAGGGACGGTGTCCGTCTCTGGTGGCAGCGATGCTGAGCTGCGCGATTTACGGGGCGGCGATCACGACTCTTCGCGCTCGCGATGGGGCAGCGGTCTCGGCCATGCGCGGTCAGGATGACCAAAACGGGGGAGTGGCAGATGCGGAGCGCTTCGTCGATGATGTTTATACGATGCTGCTGCCGCTGCTGGTACCCGCCGGCGTTCCAAGGGAGCTGGAAGGGCAGGCCGGGCAGCTGGGCCATTCCTGGTAACTCTGGACAGAACCGCGAGAGGAAAGATCTTCAGGACAAGTACATCCATGAGCGTGCTCAGCAGTAATTTGGAAAGCAGCCTGGCTGCCGACCCCATCGAGAAACCGAAACCGGTGTTGATGGTATGGCTGATGGCAGCGCTGGCCGGTTTGTCGGTCGCCTGGCCAATGCTCTACGCCGCACTGGCTTATGGCCCGAAGGTCATCATTCTAGCGCTGACCGGCGATTCTTATCACTACCTGGCCATCGCCAGGAAAGCGCAGATATCGCACATTTACACCTACGACGGCGTGCACGTTACCAACGGCTTTCATCCTCTCTGGCAGTACACGCAGCGCGGCATGTTCTCGCTGTTCCACCTTCAGAGCCACGAGAGTCAGGCGATTGCCGTGGTGCTGCTGGCTCTCGCTGCCACGACCATCGGAGTGATTCTGGCGAGCGCGGCGATCGTTCGCATGACAGGCCACGCCTTTCTGGGATTGCTGGTGGTGCCGGGACTGTATTACCTCGCCATTGGAGTCCACGTCAGGAATCTGTGGATATGGTCGGGGCTGGATGGGATGGAGTCAGCGTTCTCCCTGCTTTTCGGCGGCCTCTTCTTCTTTGTGCTGAGCCTCTTTATCGGAGCCTCCGCCAGAAAGCCGTTCGAGCTCATCGCGGCGTATCGGGCTCTCGGCCTGGTGCTGCCATTGATTATTCTGTCGCGCCTGGACGATGTTTTCATTCTTCCCGCGTTCCTGGTCACCCTGCTGTTCTTCGAAACCTCGATGAGCAAGCGGATCACGGCAGGGCTCTGGATCGCCGGGCCAAGCACCGTGGCGATTCTCTGCTACATGATTTACAACAAGCTGACCGTCGGCTCAGCGATGCCGCTCAGTGGCGCCACGAAGTCCGGTTTTGTCGCCTTTCTTAACGCCTACCTGACAGTTGCCGTTCATTTCCCGCCCCTTCTGGATTTGAAGGCCATGCTGATGAAAAAGGCCTCGGAAGGCCCGGTGCTTTTTGCCAACAGCTTCCGGTTCGTGGAGGTCTTCTATCCATTTCTTGCGGCGGCCTTCGGCGCGCTGGCCATCTGGAAATACCGCAGGAGGCAGGCGGAATCCTCGATCCTTTTCGCGATATGCATCTATATCATCTTCAAAGACGGATATAACTTCCTGATGGTTCACCCGTGGCACCAGGCGGGATGGTACTACGTCTTCATTACTTTATGTCTGAGCGTGCTGGGAGCTTTGGCTCTCGAGACGCCATGGGCAAGCCTGGATAATGTCCCGATTGCGAAATATGGAATCGTCACCATTTATGTGTTGATGATGCTGTTCTCAGCTTCACAGTATTATGCCTCGGTGGTTTTCCAGGTTCCGAATGCGAATGTGCCTTTGTTCTGGCAGAGGCACGATGCGCTTCAAAAGGAACTCACGGCCGAGGGCGTCACGGGCATTGTGAATGTCGACGACGGCATCACGGCGTTTCTGCTCGATTTCCCGAACATGCACGGATTTGCGTTTGCCACCGACGTGGAAGCGCAGCGGGCGCACAAGGCCAATCGCATGCTCTCATTGGCCTATGCGCGGGGGATCAACACCGTGGCCGGCTTTGGATATATGAGCACCGACACTCCGCCGCGCACAGACGCTGAAATTCGGCAATATCTTCGCGACAGCCTGGCGTGGGAGGATATGAGCGCCGAGGCCGACCAGTTCGACTTCTCTCTGGCCTACTACGACCCGGTTCTCAAATGGCCCTTCATCAAGTTCAAGCCGAAGGCGAACTGAGTCTCATCCACTGGTCGATTCAAGACTTACCCGAAGCCGGAGGCCCGATCTCGACCGGCATGTCGAGCGTGCCCAGGCGCTTGTTGTTCATATCGCTCACACCGATGCGCATCCGGTAGCGGCCCGGCTTGAGGGTGAGCTTCTGCTGGAAGCGGATGCCGTCCTTGAGGATGCCGGCGTAGGTTGCGGGGTCGAGATCGAGCCGAATGACACCCGAGGTTTGCGGTGGGTTTTCCGGCTGAGTGAGTGAGTCGCTGAGCGCGACCAGCAAGACGAGCAACTTTGCGTGACGATGACCAGCGGTATCGGTGGAGAAGTCTACGCCGGCCGGATCGACGGTCGTCTCCACGTGGATGTCAGGCTGCTGCGCATCGGGCAGCTCGATTTTCCCCTTGAGCAACAGCAATGTCGATTCGGGGGCCCCAGGCTGGAGCGCGACGTTGAGTGCCTGCGCGGTGTCCTCGGTGGTGATCTGGTCGGCGAAGGCGAAGTAGCCGCGGCGATAGCTTAAAGCGTAGCCACGGGCGGCCATCTCAACCTTGATCTGCCGGAATCTCCCATTCCAGTCGTGATTCTGCGGACGGTAGGCGAGAGTGTAGTAGTTCGATCCGTCCTCGATGCTGCGGCGCAGCGCGCCGGCGAGATCATTTGACCCGAAGATGGCTTCACCGCCCGTCTCGTAGGCAATGTCGTGCATGGCCGAGTGCAGCGTGCTGCGGTTGGTGAACTGCTGCGCCTGAGTGTCGCCCAAGGTGTGATTTACATTGCCCGAGCCGTTTCCGTTGCTGGTGGCGCCGGCCGATCCGCTCATCGCCGCCATCGAGGTTCCCGACACATCGACGCCTACGCCGCCGGTTTCAAGCCCCTGTGTGCTGATGGGGTAGACGGCGATCTGGGCGTCGGCAATCACCTTCGCCGTATCAGCCACAGCGTTTACATCGGCGGCGCGCATGTCCGCCATGGGCAGCGTGCTGTACTGCAGAGGAGCGGTGATGTTGTATTGCGCCTGCATGGTGAGGCTGAATGGAAAGCTTCCTGACAGCCAGAAGAGATTTTTGCGGCCGGGATAACCGGCGGCGGCGTGGGAGATCTGGGCAAATGCCACCAGGGTGATGCGCTGCCGAATCTCCGACGTCTGCTCGTTTTCAAAGGTCATCTGGTTGGCGAGCGCCTGGATGGACCCGCCCGGATCGCGGCCGCCGAGCGCATTCTGCATGATTCCCAACTGGTCGATGTCGCGCTGCTGCTCGGCGTCGGACTGATATAGCCGCATGTTTTTCGGATTGATGAGCTTTGCTGCCGCGACCAGGAGGTCGGAGCTGCCTGTGAAGCTCTGGAACATGTGCAGCTGATCGGAGAGCACGAGCAGCGCCACCTGCTGCCCGGGAGGAAGAGCTTTGAGGAAATCGAGCATCTGCTTGCGCGCATACTGCTGGTCCTGGGCAGACGTATTCACAAGATCGAAGAGGATGATATTCACCGAGCCTACCGGACCACGGTCTGGAACGTTTGTGAACACGTTCTTAGCAGCGGGCGGGGCCGCGGCCGGGCGAGACGCGCCGATGTCGTAGGTATGCGCGGTAAAGAAATCGATCTGCTGCGGCTTGCCGTCTTCAAGAATCCTGAAATCGTTTTGCGTAAGCCCGCGAACCAGCCTGCCCGTGGCATCGTGCACGACGACGTCGACATAGACGATGCGGGTGGTGATGCGGATCGTGGTATCGGGAGCGGTCGGGGCGGTTTGCGCTAAGGCCAGGGCGGGACAAAGAAGAATTGAGAGAAGGCGATGAATTCGGGAGGTGAGCATGAGCCTCTTTCGTGCGTTGGCGTGACGGTGTGTTGTCACGCATGGTGAATGCTACCTGAGAGAGAACAGACTTTGAAATGATGAATTGCGGGCGGCGGAATTTCATTCTTCATTTGATACAGGTCTGGTAGCATTCTTTCCGCTCTCCGGGGAGGATAACCCATGACTTCCAATGTTCGCCGTCTTGTCTTCTGTGCGGCCTTTCTGTGCGTAACATCAGCAGCGTGTGCCGTGCCAGTAGGCCAGATGTCCTGTACTTCAAGCGCTAAGACCCTCACCTTCAACGTCAGCTACTTCGATCTCGGCGTCACGCAGACCGTTAATGTCGGCTCCGCGAGCGGCGGCGCGGGAGCCGGCAAGGCCACTTTCCAGCCACTCGTCGTTCATACCTCTTTCGCTCCTTTTCAGAGCTTGTTTGCAGCGGCGGAGGCTGGCAGTCATTTTGATAGCTGCACGCTCACGACGAAAAATTCCACTGGCGAAGTGATCGAGTTTACGCTGAAAATTGTGTTGGTTAGCCAAGTGGATGCCATCGCCCAGTCTGCCACCGCCGACTCTGCCCGCACCGCGTACACGGAGGTCAATTTTGTGTATGGCTCCGTACAGGTAACTTCGCCCGGCACCGACGGCGATGATGGCGGCAGCAGCCCGGCGAATGATGGCTGGGTCAAGGTGAAGAACCGGCCTTCGAATTAGTGTTGTACAACCTCGATAGGCATATCCAGCGTGCCAATGCGGTGGCTGCCCAGATCGCTGACGCCGAGACGAAGGCGGTAGCGGCCTGGAGGGAGCGTCAACTCCTGATGCATGGGCATGCCGGAAGTGAAGAGCTTCTGGAATGCCTGAGGGTCGAGATCGACGACGTAAGCGCCGGAGGTCTGGGGAAGGCTGGGCGGCTGCTTGTCTGCCTTTGCCTTGCCGTCAGACTCGATCTCGGGGATGGCAATGAGCGAGACGAGAAGCTGTGCGTGGCGGCGTCCACGCGAGTCGGTCGAGAAGGCGACGTTGACGGGGTCGATGACGGAGTCGACGCGCACGGCGGAGTGTTGCGCATCGGGAAGCAACACCTTTGACTTGAGCAACAGCATGGTTGAATCGGGCGTGTCCGGCTGCAGCGCGGCATTCAGCTCCTGCGCGCCGTTGTGCGGTTGGGGCGTATCTTCCGGTGTCGCAAAGTAGCCGCGGCGATAGCTGAGGGAATAGCCCGATGCGCCGAGCTTGATGTGAATCTTGCGAAACTGGCTGTTCCAGTTTTTGTTCTCGGGCCGATAGGCGAGCGTGTAGTAGTTCGCTCCATCTTCAAAGCCGCGCTGGAGCGCGCCGGCAAAATCGTTGGTTCCGAAGTAAGCCTTGCCACCGGTATTGTCGGCGATGTCTTCGAGCAGGGCATGTTTTTCCGATCGATCGTTAAACTGTTTGGCGAATTGCTGCCTGCCGGGCCTGCCTGCCGTCTCCGGGCCCGCGTCGGCCACTTCCAGGCCGGCAAGGCTGATGGGATAGATGGCGATCTGCGCATCGGCAATCTTGTTTGTGCCCGCCGTGAAACCGGGAAAATCGTTGATGCTCATGGCCATCTCGCTGGAGAGGTCGTTGATCTCCAGAGCTGGACCGCCATAGACGGGGAAGTCATCGGCGAGCCAATAAAGATTTTTCCGCCCGGGATATCCGCTGGTAGCCGCCGCCAGTTCCTTGAGCGCGCCCTGGGTAATGGCGGCGCTGCGTATGAAGTCCTGCGGCGCCGCGAGATCGTTCATTTTCGCTACTACATTCCTGCCGGATGCGCTGCGCCCCATGGCAGCCGCGAAGGAGCGGGCGAAATCGTCGTCCTGCTGGTGCTGGCCGAGGGTTTGGACGGAGGATGCTTCGACCTTCATCTGGTTCGCCGCCGCCACCAGAAGGTCGGTGCTGCCGGTAAAGCTCTGAAGCATGCGCAGCCGCGCATCGAGCACGAACAGGGCGGTCTGACGGCCCGGCGGCAGGTTCTCCAGGAACCGGATCATCTGCTTGCGCGCGTAGAGCTGGTCCTGGGGTGCGGTGTTCTGAAAATCGAAGAGGATGATGTTGATGGAATTCGTGCCGTCGCCGCCAGAGGTGACGTTGGAGAACTCCAGGCTGCTGCTGTCCCGCGGCGTGGAAGGCGGGCTGGCGTTTGCTGCGAGATCGTGCGTGTGATCGCGGAAGTAATCGATCGTTTCCGGCTTCCCGTCTTCGGAGACGTGGAAATCCTTCTCGGTGAGCCCGCGCACGATGCGACCGTAGCTGTCGCGCACAACGATATCAACATAAACGATGCGCGATGTAACGCGAATGGTAGTGTCTGGAGCGGTCTGGGCCAGCGCCAGTCCGGAGAGGAAAAGAAGCGGCAACAGGCGATGGATGCGGGACATCGGCGTCAACATTTCTGATAGCACCTGCTGCCGAGCCAAAACTGCTCAGACTTGCATGTTAATAGAGACGTCTGAGTGTGGGGAACAGTTGGGCCTGAGCTGTGTCGGCACGAGCGTGGGTCCGAGCGGGCCTTCAAGTACAGCGTACTACTGGACGTTGAAGTCTCTAGTCAGTGGGGTGTTCTCCGAGGAGTCGCCAACGAAGACTGTGAACTGGCCGGGATCGACGCGCCAGTTGTTAGAAGCGACATCCCAGTAGGCCAGCGATCGTTTGTCGAGCGTGAGTGTTACGTGCTGTGTAACTCCGGGCTCAATGTTGACCTTCTGATATCCCTTCAGTTCCTTCATCGGACGCTTGACCTTTGCCGATGGGTCGCCGACATACAGCTGCGCGACCGTGGCTCCCGCGCGCGTGCCGGTGTTGGTCACGTCGAAGGAGACGGTAATCGGACCGTCCGACGAGGCAGAATCCGGCGAGACATTGAGATTGGAGAACGAGAAGGTGGTGTACGACAGGCCGAATCCGAAGGGAAACAGCGGTTTCTTGTTCATAGTGGTGTAGTAGCGGTAGCCAAGGAAGACGCCTTCGGCATATTTCACGTGCGGCGTCTGGCCGGCGGGTACTGGCGGCGCATAGTAGTTGTCGCGGGTCGGATTGTCCTCCCACGCACGTTCGAAGCTTGCGGGCAGATGGCCTTCGGGCGAGCGTATGCCGAAGACAATTTCCGCAAGCGCCTGTCCGCCTTCCTGTCCCGGATACCAGTTGTGCAGCAGCGCGGGGACCTTGTCGATCCACGCGCGCATATCGACCCCGCCGCCGCCGGTAATTGCGATGATGGTTTTCTTGTTGGCGGCGCTGATGGCTTGAATCAGCTCGTCCTGACCCCAGGGGAGCGCGAAGGTGCGGTCCATGCCTTCACTTTCGGTCTGTGCGTCAAAGCCGACGGAGACGAGCGCAACGTCAGCCATGGCAGCGATCTTCTTCGCCTCGGGCGAGATGAGGTCGTCGACCGCGCGAATGCCGAGTCCAGCCTTGATGTTGTTGCCGTCGGGCACGTAGTCGAACTCAATTTTGACGGCCTTGCCCGCAGTCAGAAGAAGCTGTGTTGACTTGGGCGCCTGCCCTTCGTGCTTCCTTTCTCCGAGGACCTGCGCGCCATCGACGAGCAGCTTATAGGTGTCGCCGCCGTCTGCAGCCGTCACGAAGATGTATTGGCCGGTAGTTTTCGGCAGATAGTCGGCGGTGTAACGAATGCTTTGTTTAGCCTTGCTCGGTAGCGCGGATCCCTCGCCTCCCCATGTGGCAATGTGGGCTACTTGCGCGACGGTCGGGGTGCCACTGAAGTTGGGGTTGTCGAAAACCTCGACCTTGATACCGGGCTTGCCGAACCAGTCTTCCCAGTAGGGATCGGCGGCTGAGGACATGGAGGGTTCGCTGCCGAAGTGCGTGCGCTGGAAGAGGTCCTTGGTGGTGGGCAGGCCGCGGGCGTAGAGGACTTTTGTCGGTGAGTTGGGGAGGTTCGCCAATCCGGTCATGATGCTGATCGAGGCGTAAGGATCAACCTGAGAACTGCCGCCGGCTCCGGCAACTGTGGGCCATGCGTCGGGCCCGAAGACGGCGAGGGTTTTCACTTTGCTGCTGTCGAGGGGCAGCAGATTGCCTTCATTCTTGAGCAGGGTGACGCTCTCGCGCGCTTCGTCGAGCGCTACCTGCTTGCCGTAGGGGTTGTAGTAGGGGATGCTCAGATCAGTCTGGTCGCGATCGAGAAATCCGAAGCGGATGGCGGTGCGAAAGATGCGACGGACTTTGTCGTCGATGGTGGCCTCTGAAACCTTTCCGCTCTTGATTGCGGGCAGCAGGTTCTTCGGGGTCATGAATTCGGCATTGGGCATTTCTAGGTCGAGGCCGCCGTTGGCCGCGCCCACCGCGTCATAGGTCGCCACCCAGTCGGACATGAGGATGCCGTTGAAGCCCCAATCCTTCTTGAGAATTTCATTGTTGAGGTGGTTGTTCTGGGTTGCGTGCACTCCGTTGACCAGGTTGTAGGAATTCATCACCGAGCCCACATTCGCAACTTTCACTGCGGCTTCAAACGCGGGCAGGTAGAGTTCGCGCAGGGTGCGCTCATCCAGATCAGAGCTGACGTTGTGGCGGTCGTACTCCTGATTATTGGCGGCGTAGTGCTTAACAGTCGCGATCACGCCCTGGCTCTGTACGCCTTCGATGTAGGGGACGGCAGTGTGAGCGGAGAGGAAAGGGTCTTCGCCGAAATACTCAAAGTTGCGGCCACCCATAGGAGCGCGGTACATGTTCACTCCCGGGCCGAGGAGGAAGTGCACGCCGCGTGCGCGGGCATCCTGAGCAATGGCCACGCCCATGCGCTGGGCGAGTTCGGGGTCCCAGGTGGCGGCCAGACCAATGCCGGCCGCGTAGGCGGTGTCGGGTCCCCAGGTACGAATGCCGTAAGGTCCATCCGACATTTTGAGACGGGGGAAGCCTGCGGATTCTTCGGCGCGGATGAACATGCCATCGACTCCGCCGATGAGTTCGAGCTTCTGCTCCAGGGTGAGCTTGGCGATCATGCCATCGATGCGCTGTTCTATGGCCGGGCTGTCGGGCACCGGTCCGGAGGAGGCAGGCGTCTGCGCATGAAGCGCGGGAATGGCAAGGAAAAGCGAGAGAGCTGATGCAGCGAGACGAAGCCATGGATTGAACACGGTTTGCAAACTCCAATGAGCGCGTCAAGCCTAACAAGGACTTAGCCGTCCAGGCAATGGCGGCTTCGCCGCAAGGCATGGCGGAATCGACGGCAGTCCCTTGACAAACTAAACTAAACCGTTCAGTATTGCGTTTGGAGTGCAGCGAGGCAAAGAATGATTCGCGTTCAAAATCTGGTGAAGACGTTTGGAGATTTTACCGCGGTAAAGGACATCTCCTTCGACGTGGCGCAGGGAGAGATTTTCGCGTTTCTTGGTCCGAATGGAGCCGGCAAGACGACAACCATCAAGATGCTGACGACGCTGCTGCGGCCCACGAGCGGCAGGATTGAACTGGACGGCCTCGACCCGACGGTGAAGCAGAAAGAGGCGCGGCAGAGGTTCGGGATCGTCTTCCAGGATCCTAGCCTTGACCAGGAGCAAACGGCTTACGAAAACATGGACCTGCACGGCGTGCTCTATCACGTGCCGCGCAAGCTGCGCGCCGAACGGGCGGAGCGGCTGCTGAAGCTCTTCGAGCTCTGGGACAGAAAAGACAGCTACGTGAAGACCTTCTCGGGCGGGATGAAGCGGCGGCTCGAGATTGCGCGCGGGCTGCTGCACACGCCGCGGATTCTGTTTCTTGATGAACCGACGCTGGGGCTCGATCCGCAGAGCCGCAACCAGCTCTGGACGCATGTGAAGCACCTGAATGAGACGGAGAACACGACCGTCTTCCTGACGACGCATTACATGGATGAGGCCGACAAGGTGGCGCATCGCATCGCGATCATGGATCACGGCAAGATCGTCGCTACGGGAACGTCGGCCGAACTGCGTGAGCAGACGAGTACCGAGTCGCTCGAAGGAGCGTTCCTGGCGCTGACGGGATCGTCTCTGCGCGATGAGGGCGCAGATTCGAAAGCGGGGCTACGGCAGGTAGCTCAGATGTGGAGGCGATAGGCAATGGGCGCGATATATATCTTGTGGTTGCGGGAACTGAAGCGGTATGTGCGGTCGCGGGTGCAGATTGTGGTTTCGCTGGGGCAGCCGTGCCTGTATCTGCTGGCGCTGGGATTCGGGCTGGGGCCGGTATTTCAAAAGGCCGGACTGGGCAGCTATCTGCAGTTCATGGCACCGGGCGTAATCGGCATGACGGTGCTGTTCAGCTCCGTCTTCTCTGGGATTGCGATGCTGTGGGACCGGCAGTTCGGTTTTCTGAAGGAGACACTGGTGGCGCCGGTGTCGCGCATGCAGATCATGATCGGGCGCACGCTGGGCGGCGCGACGGTCGCGGTGCTGCAGGGTACGCTGATTCTGGTCATCTGCCTGATCGCCGGCTTCCGTCCGCACAGCTGGCTGGCGATACCCCTGGCGTTTCTGTTCGTGGTCCTGATCGCGGTGGTTTTTGCGGCGCTGGGAACGGCGATCGGCTCGACGATCAAGGATATGCAGGGCTTCCAGCTGGTGATGAATTTCATGGTGATGCCCATCTTCTTCCTGTCCGGGGCACTGTTTCCGCTGGCCAATCTGGGGGTGGTGCTGAAGGTGATCACCCGGCTCGATCCGCTAACGTACGGAGTCGATGGACTGCGCGGGGCGCTAATCAACCAGTGGCACTTTCATCCGGCGGTGAACGCGGGCGTGCTGGGCACGATCGCGCTGGTCTTCCTGAGTCTGGGAGCGTACCTGTTTTCGAAGATCGAGGTTTAGTGCATTGAAGCCGAATGGATTGAATTTAACGGGATGGTAAGACCGAGAAGCGCGGAGGCGCACGACAAGGTTCTGAAGGCTGCCGTGGAGCTGTTTGCCGAGCGCGGCATCGATGCCACCAGCATGGATGCGGTTGCCGAGGCGTCGGGCGTGAGCAAGGCGACCATTTACAAGCATTGGCCGGACAAGGACAGCCTGGCCCTGGAGGTGATGGGGCATCTCTATGGACTCGACGAGGAGCCTCCGGTCTTCGATTCGGGAGATTTTCGCGCCGATCTGATTGCTCAGCTTCGACATGAGCCGGCACTGGAGCGCAAGGCGATGCGGGAGAAAATTGCGCCGCACCTCATGGGATATGCTTCGCGGAATCAGGCGTTCGGCATGGCATGGCGCAACCGGGCGATCGAGCCTGCGCGGATTGTGCTGACGAACCTGATCAAACGCGGCGAGAAGCGAGGCGTTCTGAAGCGGGGTATCGATCCTGAGGTGGGGCTCGCCCTGCTGCTCGGTCCGATCATCTACGGGAAATTTTTTCTCGCGAAGAAGCTGGGAAGGAAGCCGCCCGAAGACCTGGAGGTGCACACGGCGGATGCGTTTCTGGCGGCGTATGGAAAGGCAGGGCTCAAGGGTAGGGCGTAGGGAAGTGATAGACTTCTGTTCGGTCGCGAACCGAACACCACTCGCTATGTTGAGCAAAACCTTTACTGCCAAACTGCAAAAGAGTCCCAAGAAAGGCGGTTGGACCTACATTGTCTGGCCTGAGTCGGCTAATTTCTTTGGAACCCGCGGTCTGGTGAAAATCCGCGGGAAGATTGATGACCATCCGTTTCAAAGCTCTTTCATGGCCATGGGAGACGGCACGCATAAATTGCCCGTCAAGGCCGAGATACGGCAAGCGATTGGGAAGCTGGTGGGTGAAACTGTGACCGTGGTACTGGAAGAGCGAATAGGCGGGAAAGAGTCCCGCTGACCCGCTATCAAGACAAATCATCTGGCGACTGAAGGCGAAGTCGGTGCCTTTCCCGCGCTGATAAGATTGGCCAGGATTCGGTAGGCTCCGGGGACAGCCTCGGGGAACTGCCGGTAGAGCGCGAATGCGACATAGATATAGGTTCCCTTGCCGTCGGACGCGCGGATGAGGCCGCCGTGTTGCGGATCCTGCCCGGGGTCGTGGCTCTCGGTAGGCGCGGAGTAGTGGCTATCCCAGGTTTCGAGGAAGGAATGGCCTCGCTCCTCGACCCAGCCGTCAAAGTCCGCGGGGGTGATGCGGTTGGGCCACTGGAACAGCGGGTCATCGGAAAGGGTGACCGGGGCGGTTTCGTCGATGACCCTTTCGGCGCGCCCGAGCGAGTAGGGATAGGGACCGTAGCTGCCGAAGCCGGCGCTCTGGTACTGGACGATCAGGGTGCCTCCGCCCTGAACGTAATCGAGAAGCCGATGATTGTTCGCGGCCAGTTCCGGCCGGTTGGAGTAGGCGCGGATGCCGACCAGGATCACGTCGTATCGGCTCACGTCCCCGGAAGCGATCTCGGTCGCGCTCAGCAGGTGCGGGTGGATCCCCATTTGCTCCAAAGCCTGTGGAACGTCGTCGCCGGTTCCCATCACGTAGCCGACGCTGAGGTTGGGTGCGACTTTCACGTCGACTCCGCGGGCGCGGTACGTGGCCGGGCGATACAAGTAATAAGGACGCAGGCCGGGATAGCCGACCGTCTCGAATCCTTCGCTGAAGACGTCATTCTCGCTCTGTGCGGTGGCCTTGAGGGTATAGCTCTGGTTGGCGAGCGATGCCGGATGGATGGTGAGGGTAACGGGGGCGGCTTCATTGGCTCGAAGATGGAATGGAAACGCCGGCGGCTCCGTGGTCCAGCCTGCGGGCAGATCAAGGCGCAGCGTGCCGTCGGCGGTCTCCTGCCGGCTGTTTTTTACGTAGACGGTCAGCGGGAAGGCCTTCGAGCCGAGCGGAACGATGCCGGCGGAGGAGGCAAGATTGACGGAAATCCCGGGCACGACCACAACGGGCTGGTAGAGATCTCCATAGCCGTGCTCGCGATGCACGGTCTGCACCACCTGGCCCAGGCGCAGGGGCACGCCGTTGTAGTTGAACTCGGCCCATCCGGCGAGGGGATAGGGCGCGAATGGGCGATTGAGCAGCTTGGGATCGGAGATATCGTAGTAAGGCTGCTCGGGGGTGGGTCGCGTGAAATAGGGCCGCGTATAGGGCGCGTCATGAGGCACCGTGACCCGGTAGACGGCATCGCCGAAGTTGCTGGAGGCCGTGTCCAGGCCGGGCGTCCCGAGCCGCGTGGTCTTCCACGGTCTCTCGCCTGAGGATTCGAGCCAGGTGCGGGTGAGACGCAGAGGACCGCCCGCCGTCCAGGGCGCTGCGCTGGTGACGTGCAGACGCACGTCGAATTCTGAGCCGGGAGTGACGGTGGTGGGCGTCTCATCGGGGAAGATGGGCAAAGGGGCGGGGCGATCTGCAGTGCGCGGGTTGCTGGTGCGTGGTATGACGAGGGCGTTGACCCGGAGTCCGAGAGCTTCTGCGAGCGCGGTGTTGAACTGGGCGAGCTTGATGTTCAGTTCATGGACGATGTTGGCCTTGTCATCGGCTGACAACCCGCTTGCATTGACCACGTCGATGAGGTCTTTCGTCTTCTTGCAGCCGATGGCAAGTTCGGGCGCGATCTTCTCAGGGCTGGCGGGGAGATAGCCGAAGGTGGCCGTCATCACATGCTCGTCGATATCCTTGAGGGCCGCGGTGAGGAAGGCGGTGTCTCCATGCGCGAGCGTGGCGATGCCGGGCAGAGACGTGTCGACGCCATCAAAGAAGCCGCTCTCCGGTTCCTTGACCGGAACGCGCGCGCCGTAGCGATGATAGCCGACGGCGAACGGGCCGCCGAGTGGGATGTTGCCGCCTCCGTTCTGCGATTTCTGCTGGCTCCAGCCTTCGCGGGACATCTGGATATAGGAACGGCCCAGGATCGGGTCGAAGGTGCCTTCGGGGATTTCAATGTCCGTCGAGGGGACGGTATTGCTCCACTTTTCTGCGACGTAATCGTAGAAGCGTACCGGAGACCACTTTTGGGTGGCATAGTCGTAAATGCCCTGGCTGGTGGCCGCGAAGAACGGAATGCGGGCGTAAACCTTAAGCGGCGACCAGGGACGCAGGCCCTGCGCGATCTGATCGGGAAAGACAGTGGGGTCGGCGGCGAGTTTGAAGACCTCCTGAGCGGCTTCTCCCGAGACCTGGTGATGACCGTGCCCGTCGGTGATGTTTCCGGTGAAGACGGAGGTGACGACCATCGGACGGTACAGTCGCACGGCGCGGACAACATCGTAGAGGACGCGGTCGCGCCCCCATTTCTCGTGGGCTTCTTCGATGGTCTTTGAGAAGCCGTAGTCGGCCACGCGCGAGAAGAACTGCTCGGTGCCGGAATACTGGTCGGCCAGCAGCAATTCATTGGAGCGGATGAGACCCAGCGCGTCGTCCTGCTCGCTGGACATGGCGTTCTGTCCGCCCTCGCCGCGCGTGAGGGTGAGGATGGCGGTGCGCGCTCCGAAGCCGCGTGATTCCAGCGTAAGCATGCCGCCGTCTTCGTCGTCAGGATGGGCGACGATCATCATCAGGCTGGCCCAGGTGTGCAGCTTCTTGAGCGTCTGCGCAAGGCCGTCGGCGCCGCGGTCTTCGGGCAACGTATGGGCGTCGGGCGAGGCGGTAATGGCGGTTTGCCAGGGCGTCACCTGCGCAAACAACGGCGCGGCGAGCAGGCAGGTTAAAGCGAGAATAGCGGCAGGGCGCAGGCGAATCAGAGCGGCGTCATGCATGTATTGCCAGTGTACAATCCGGCAAGTCATGACGCCCGAAGGTACTGGTTCCACGACGCTCGAACGCAAAGTCGGACTCGGCAGCGCCATCTCGCTGAACATGATGAACATGATCGGCGTGGGCCCGTTCATCACACTGCCGCTGGTGGTCGCGGCAATGGGCGGCCCGCAAGCGATTCTGGGATGGGTGCTGGGCGCGCTGATCGCGATGTGCGATGGGCTTGTCTGGGCGGAGCTAGGCGCGGCCATGCCCGAGGCCGGCGGGTCGTATGCTTTTCTGCGGGAGATTTATGGCCGGCACGGCGCGGGCCGGCTGATCTCGTTCCTCTACATCTGGCAGTTGGGCTTTACCGCGCCTCTGTCGATTGCGTCGGGATGCATTGGCCTCGCGCAGTACGCGGCTTACCTGTGGCCGGTGCTGAACGCCCCTGTCTTTGGTGGACATCTGCGCGTGGTGAGCCTGGTGGCAGCGGCGACGTGCATAACCGCGGTAGCGCTGCTCTATCGCAGTGTGGGAACGATCGCGCGCATGGCTTGGGTGATGACCGCCGGCGTGCTGCTCACCATCGGCGCGGTGATCGTTGCCGGGGCGACCCATTTCCACCCGGCGCTGCTGGCTGTACCGCAGGGCGCATTCGCGCTGAACTGGGGATTCTTTCAGGGACTGGGCTCCGCGACACTGCTGGCCACCTACGACTACTGGGGCTACTACACGGTTTGCTTCCTTGGCGGCGAAGTGAAGAACCCGGGGAAGACGATTCCTCGCGCCGTGCTGTGGTCAATCGTGATCGTGGCCGCTTTGTACCTGGCCATGAATATCAGTGTCTCAGGCGTGATTCCGCTGGCGGAGTTGACACACGCGGGGAATGCGAAGTTCGCCGTAGTTGCGGTGTTGATGGAGCGGACGTTTGGCGACACGCCTGCAAAAGTGCTTGCGCTGCTGGTGATGTGGACGGCGTTTGCGTCAGTGTTTTCGCTGCTGCTGGCCTACTCGCGGGCTCCGTACGCCGCCGCTGTAGACGGAAATTACTTTCGCGTCTTCGCGCGTCTGCATGCGCTACATAGATTTCCAAATGTGTCTTTGCTGGCGCTGGGCGCGGTGGCGACGGTGTTCTGCTTTTTCGACTTGTCGCAGGTGATTGTGGCGCTGGTGGCGATTCGCATCCTGCTGCAGTATGTGCTGCAACAGGTGGGCGTAATTGTGCTGCGTGTGCGGGAGCCGCGGATGCAGCGGCCGTTCCGGATGTGGCTCTATCCGTTGCCGCCGCTGTTGGCATTGGCGGGATTTGTGTTCATCCTGTTCTCGCGGCGTGATGCAACGCGGGAGATGATCTATGCCGCAGTGGTCGCAACGACTGGGACCGGCTTGTATCTGCTGCGCGCGCGGCGCAGACGGGAGTGGCCGTTTGCATCGAGCACTTATTTGTCAGACGGCAAGTGATCGCGATCGTGCTCCCAGTGCGTGATGATGGCATCGACAACCTGGTGGCCGACAGCGTAGGCGGATTCAAGTGACGGCAGGTAGGCTCCATATTTGCCAACTTTTTGCTCGGCGAGACTCTCGGTCGCGGTCAGGCCCACGGCCTGCTGATCGTAGTTGCTGACCGTGCGGAGGACGAGCACTCGATGCAAGTCTACTTTCCCCGCACGGGCCAGGAAGGTGAGCGATTGCAGCGTACCCGTGTCCTCCATGCCGGAGACGACGAAGTTGCCTTTGCCACCGGTGTAATACCGGACCCAGGCGTTTGCCCATTCGTCCATCTTTTTGCCATGCCAAAAGGTTGAGGCGGACACATCGTCACCCTCGCTCACAAAGGGGGGACGCTGCGCGGCGGCCTGCTCGAAGTGGGAGCGCTTCTCGCGCATTGTGTCCGTGTCCGGAAGCGGAGTATTCTTCGTGAGCTTATAGGCCCAATCGACGAGAGCGGCGTTTAGCTCATAGACTTGGCCCTCAGGCGGAGTAGCGGGTTGTTCGTAGGGCACGGACTTGCGTAGCGGAACGTAGCCCGTAGGCCAGGTGGAGGGGATTTCGCGCGCATCGATTTCGTAGGCGATGTCGCCGTCAACGACCCAGCGTACCCACACCGCCGATCCGAGTGAAATGTCGGCGGGATCGCCTCCGGCGATGCCGGCCACCAGCCAGTAGGCATGGGTGAGGTCGAAGCGCGGGTCGAGGCCCAGAGCCATGATGGTCGCCGCAGCCTTCGCCGTGCCCACTCCGGTGAGCACGCCCAGGACACCCTGGTCGTTCATGCGCAAATGATGAAACCCGGCATCGAAGGGCAGCACGCGATCGAGATGGGCGCGCTCCACCCAATACTGATATTCGCCGGGAACATCGCCGGTGTCTTCGCCGGCTTCGTACATGGCAACAATGACGACCTTAATGGGAATCGGCGCAGCAGGGGCGGCGTAAAGAGCGCTCGCCGTAAGACAGAGCAGGCAAAGCAGACCACGGCGCATCTGCATGAGTTTCCTTGAGTGGGAGTGGCTAAACGTATCCAGAGTAGTGCCAAGTGGCGCGCAAAGGAAAGGCGCCACAGACGTCAAAAAATCCAGGAGTGCGAAAAAGTGGCACGTAAAGGTTTACGACATCCACGAAAGCGTTGGAGAGAAACCTCAGCGGTGAGATCCGGCCGCCGGCTTCGCCTGCAATTGCATCAATTCGTGAACATCCAGTTCACCATCGTGATTAATATCCAGTCTGTCGAATTCTGCCCCCATATAGCTCATGAATTCCTGCTTGGAGACTTTGCCATTCTTGTCTGTATCCATCAGGAGCAACAGTTGTTTGGTTGCTGGCAGCCCAGCTGCGATCCTCTGATTGTCAGAGGCGGTCGCAGTTCCCGCGACTGTTCCGGCTACGAGCATTGCCTCAATTGTCCATATGGATATCCGTCTCTTCAGCACGATGCACCTCCGTCGAGCTTGTCTGACGGCACCTACTTTACACCTGCGACTAACATTTCGGCTACCAGGGGAGACGGTCCGGCGGGGGCCCTGTCTACAATGACATCATCTTCTGTCCGTCATCGATTCCTGCCGCAACGAGAAAGAATCAGGCCAGAGTCCTTCACTTCAGGTTGACTACCCAGACAGTGCGGTTGCCGAGGCAGTGGCGGCATCGTTCGCCGCCCATCTTACCTGAGCCCTTGCATTCACGGCACCCGACGACCACACGGACGTCCTGAAGCTCCTTGGGCGGCAACTCGGAAAATTCGCGATACACTTTGGCGCGATGATGATCGATCAGCCAATGCATGATTTTGTATTCGTTCGACTCTCGGTCGCTGATGCTGAGACCCTGGCAACGGTCAGCCCACCAGCCGGAGAAACAGGCGTAGCAGACTGAATCGCCACAAGCCTTAAGGAGGTTGCCAGGATCGGAACTGAGATAAAACTTGCCGCAAACAGAGCACGGCCTGGCCCCAAGCAAACCAAGAGCGTTCTTAACGTTCTCCATCTCGCGCTGGAGGCGTGCTAATACGTCGCCGGAGTGATTTTCGGGCTCGGTGGCCATGGCGAATTGTATCGCCAGCCCTCATATTCGCAAGGCTGAAGCAGCATAACTCTAACAAGCACCAAATAAGGGACACATAAAGAACAACAAGAAGGATGTAGATGTAGCTACCAGGCTTACATTCTCATTCCGGTTTCCTTACGCAATCTTAATGGCGCGCATGAGTTCCTAGTACTGGCCGTTCGATAGGTTCGGCCGATCTGTTTGCCTGTCTTGTTGTATGTCCGCTCGATAGGTCATGGATCGGAGTAGAGTTCAAAAGAGCGTGACGGATAAACAGGGGTAAGTCTTATGTGTCAAGGAGCCATGGAGCGCAAATACACAGGCGGATCGATCCGTCTCTTCGCTCTGCTGCTTTCCGCAGTGGTTGTGACGCCTTGGATGGCGTTTGCTGGAACAGGTCAGGAAAGTGCTCCTCAAGTCAACCCAGTTGCCTTGACGGCATCGGCGGCGGATACAGTCCCGCTTGCCGACTTGCTGGACCTGAGCCGTTATTTTGACGGCGTGGCGCAGGATAAAGCAGCAGATGTTCCCAATGCTCCGGCTCCGGCGGTGAAGGCCGGTTTCTTCACACGGTTGGGCAGAGCCTACGTCTTGGATTGGAAGGGCACGGCACCGACGACGGATCCTGCGTTTTTATCGCCACGTCGAGGAACTCCGGCGCCTATCTACTCGCCTCCGTATCCCTCGACCGACTGGCCCATCGGCGGAACTGTTCTGATCGGCGTGCCGGATGGCCAGAGCTATCCGCTGATGCAGGCCGTCAACGACAACAAGAGCCGCTCCAAGTGGTACGGCTGGGTGGAAGTCGGCGCCAACGGCTCAACCAACAACAGGACCAACGTTTCGAAGGGCATACCCGCTAACTGGCCTTCGGCCTACGACGAATATTCAAACACCGTCCAATTGGATCAGCTGGCTCTCTACTATGAGCGGATTCCGAATGAGGCGCAGCAGGACCATTTCGACTGGGGATGGCGCGTCTCGGGCTTATATGGAGTCGACTACCGGTTTACCACATCGAAAGGCATGCTGAGCCAGCAATTGCTGGTGAAGAATGCTCAGTACGGTTTTGATCCAGTGATGTTCTATCTCGATTTTTATTTTCCCCACGTCAAGCAAGGGATGAATCTCCGCGTTGGCCGATATATCTCACTGCCGGATATCGAAGCGCAACTCGCGCC
>Ga0209040_10000576_pt1 | contig 28209 bp, 25 predicted proteins | sample BogFormECP12_OM3_FD_188240 | JGI IMG/M metagenome (GOLD analysis project Ga0209040, IMG submission 188240) | Bog forest soil microbial communities from Calvert Island, British Columbia, Canada - ECP12_OM3 (SPAdes) (version 2) | ecosystem: Environmental > Aquatic > Freshwater > Wetlands > Bog ... | reverse complement strand
GACCGCGGCCAGAGCCGTGTCATCGATGCGCCGCAACGGTCGCGAGGCCGCGGTCCTGGTGTTGTTCTCGGGTCCCGAGATCGGGCCGGCCGACGGCAGCCTCCCCGACGACGCCGACCTGTTGTTGACCGTGCGCGCCTCGACATTGCGCCACCACGCGGGCCAGGCCGCGTTTCCCGGCGGCGCATCCGATCCCGGTGACGACGGGCCGGTGGCGACCGCCCTGCGTGAAGCGCACGAAGAAACCGGGATCGACGTCAGCAGGCTGCACCCGCTGGTCACCATGGAGCGCACGTTCATTGCGCCGTCACAGTTCCATGTCGTGCCCGTGTTGGCCTACTCGGCGGATCCCGGGCCGGTGCGCGTCGTCAACGAAGCAGAAACGGCGATCGTGGCGCGGGTTCCGGTGCGCGCCTTCATCAATCCGGCCAACCGGCTGATGGTGTACCGCCGCGCCCACGGCCATCGCTGGGCCGGACCGGCGTTTCTGTTGAACGAGATGCTGGTGTGGGGATTCACTGGCCAGGTGATCTCGGCGGTGCTCGACGTCGCCGGCTGGGCCCAACCCTGGGACACTGCCGACATGCGGGAGTTGGACGAGGCTATGGTGCTGGTCGGCGAACAGGGTGACCCGCGATGAATTCGATGACCCCGTCGCAGTGGCTGGATGTCGCCGTCCTGGCGGTCGCCTTCATCGCAGCCATCTCAGGCTGGCGGTCGGGGGCGGTGGGTTCGGTGCTGTCATTTATCGGTGTGCTGCTCGGCGCGATAGCGGGCGTGCTGCTGGCGCCACACATCGTCAGCCACATCGCCGCTCCGCGCGCCAAGCTGTTCACCGCGCTCTTCCTGATCCTCGCGCTGGTCGTCGTCGGTGAGGTCGCCGGCGTGGTACTCGGCCGGGCGGTCCGCAGCGCGATCCGCAGCAGCACAATCCGATTGATCGACTCGGTCATCGGGGTGGGCGTTCAGCTCGTCGTGGTGCTGACCGCGGCCTGGCTGTTGGCGACACCGCTGACACAGTCGAAGGACCAGCCCGAACTGGCTTCCGCGGTCAAAGGTTCGCGGGTGCTCGCTTCGGTGAATGATGTTGCACCCCCATGGCTGAAGACGGTGCCCAAGCGGTTGTCGGCACTGCTGAACACCTCTGGCCTGCCCGCGGTGCTGGAGCCGTTCAGCCGCACCCCGGTGATTCCGGTCGCTTCACCAGACCCGGCGCTGGCCAGCAATCCGGTGGTACTGGCCACCCAGCCCAGTGTGGTCAAGGTCCGCAGCCTGGCGCCCAGCTGCCAGAAAGTGTTGGAGGGCAGTGGATTCGTGATATCGCCGGACCGGGTGATGACCAACGCGCACGTAGTGGCCGGGTCCAACAGCGTCCAGGTGTACGCCAGCGGCAACCCGCTTGACGCCACCGTGGTGTCCTACGACCCGTCTGTCGACATCGCCATCCTCGCCGTGCCGAACTTGCCGCCATCGCCGCTGGCCTTCGCCCAAGGCGAGGCGAAAACGGGCGCCAGCGTTGTGGTGCTGGGCTACCCCGGCGGCGGTAACTTCGCGGCAACCCCGGCCAGGATCCGCGAGGCGATCAAACTCAGCGGCCCCGACATCTACCGGGACCCGACACCGGTCACCCGCGACGTGTACACCATCAGAGCCGATGTGGAGCAAGGTAATTCGGGTGGGCCGTTGATTGACCTCAACGGTCATGTGCTTGGCGTGGTTTTCGGCGCCGCCGTCGACGACGCCGACACCGGTTTCGTGTTGACCGCCGATGAGGTGGCCGGTCAGCTTGCCAAGATCGGTGACACCCAACCGGTGGCGACTGGGGTCTGCGTCAGCTGAGCCGGAGCCCGTGCACCTGCTCGAGAAATTTCATCAAGTGCCTGTTGATTTCCCCGGGTGCCTCTTCATGGCTGAAATGCCCTGTGCCGGAGACAGATATGTAGCGTCCATGCGGCGCGTAGCGCTGGGTGCGATCGACGGAATCGGCCAGCACGTAGGGATCGGCGTCACCGCGTAGATGCAGCAACGGAATGGCGAGCCGTTGGGACATCGATCTCATGAATCGCCGGCCTTCGTCGCGCAGCTGGCTGCGTACCGCCCAGCGCTGGTACTCCAGTGCGCAGTGCGCGGCCGCCGGAATCCGTATCGCCTGGCGCAGATGACCGATGGTTTGGGAGAAGTCTTCGGACGCAACCCATTTGGCACTGCTGCGGCTGCGGACCAGGCGCTCGATCTCCGCGGCGTTGTCTCGGGTCAGCCGGCGCTCCGGCCAGATCGGCACCTGGTAGCGCAGCAACGTCGGTAGCAGTGCGTAACCCTGATCGCGCCGCGCAAGGGCCGATCGTCGTAGCGCGGCCGGGTGTGGCGAGCTGATCAGCGCGATGGCGCGCACCAGCCGGGAATGCAGTAGTGCGGTGCTCCAGCAGGCCAGCCCGCCGTCGGCATGGCCGACCAGCGTCGCCGACGAGTGCCCGAGCGCACGGACCAGCCCGGCCGTGTCGCCGGCGAGTGTCCAGCCGTCATAGCCCCGGGGTGGCTTGTCGCTGCCGCCGTAGCCGCGCAGGTCGACCGCGACCACTCGCGCGCCGGTCAGCCCGCGCAGCTGATGACGCCAGGACCACCAGAACGAACCGAAACCGTGCAGCAACATGACCAACGGCCGCGCCGTGGGAGGAATGGTCACATCCTGGCCGCATGGTGTTGCTTCGACGACGTGGAATCGGATGCCGTTGGCGTGCACGTCCAGATGACGCCATGGCCCGGCGATGCGGGTTACCGACGGATCCGGTGCTGCCATTTACCAACCCGTGGGGTCGGCGGGAGTCTTGCTGCTGGAACTGCCGTCGGGCCCCGTGAGCTCGCGCGCCTGGGCCTTGTCGTGGCCCGGAGTGAGCGCGGTGCGTGTCTCCTTGACCGACGCGATGGTCTGGCGTGGTCCGCGGATCCGGCGGACCTTTAAGAATCCCAGCAGGGCCAGCACCGCACCGACCACGACCATGATCGCGAAGACGATCAGGAACGCCACCCAACGCCACAGCCAGGTGTCGAGCAGCTCGGCGAGGAAGAAGAAGAGAAAGAAGGTGGAGTAGAACAGCACCACCAGCGCGGCGATGAAGTAAACGCTGCCGGTCAGGCCCTTCTTCACGTCGCGGGTGATCTCGGCACGGGCCAGTTCGACCTCGGCGCGCACCAGCGTGGATACCTGAGTCGTTGCGTCTTTGATCAGATCACCGATCGACGGCTCGGCAGGGCCGGCGTGCGGGTCGGCCAACGGAATCGTGGTCAGCGTGCTGGGCACACCGTTGTTGTGGTCAACTTTGCTCACAGACGGTCCTCTCGGTTTGATGCCCGGCTCGCTGTTGTCGCGGTTCATGTTGCCATGCGGTGCGGTGCCAGACGAGGCCAGCCGAACACCGCGAGGGACCAGCGACGAATTGACCTAGCTGATTAACGGCCACCGCAACCCGTGCAGCAAGAGGGTTGTTCCGTCATCATCTAAACTGGCGCAGCTGTTCTCCGACGCCCACCGTTGACGGGAGTATCACTTTGCAGACGGGGCATCGGCGCTTTGTGGCGGCGATGGTGGCCGTCCTTTTGGCCCTGCTCGGTTTGCCTGCCAAGACCGCGACCGCTGACGACAGGCTCCCGATGGGTGGCGGCGCGGGCATCGTGATCAACGGGGACACGATGTGCACCCTGACGACCATCGGCACCGATGGGGCTGGTGAACTCATCGGTTTCACTTCCGCGCACTGTGGTGGCCCTGGCGCGCAGGTCGCCGCCGAGGGTGCGGAAAACAGGGGCTTCCTGGGCGTCATGGTCGCCGGCAGCGACAGCCTCGACTACGCGGTGATCAAGTTCGATCCGGCCAAGGTGATACCGGTGGCCAACTACAACGGATTTGTGATCAACGGCGTCGGCCCGGATCCGGCCTTCGGCCAGATCGCCTGCAAACAGGGCCGCACGACCGGCAATTCGTGCGGTGTCACGTGGGGGATGGGACAGGCTGCGGGCACCATCGTCATGCAGGTGTGCGGACGACCGGGTGACTCCGGGGCTCCGGTGACCGTCGACAACCTGCTGGTCGGCATGATCCACGGCGCGTTCAGCGATAACCTGCCGACCTGCATCATCAAGTACATCCCGCTGCATACCCCGGCGGTGGTGATGTCGTTCAACTCGATCCTGGCCGATATCAACAGCAAGAACCGGCCCGGGGCGGGATTCGTCCCGCAACCGGACTGAGCCGGTCGCTAGTCGGCGAGCTGGGGGCACCGCCCGCTTGCGGGGGACACGCCAGCGTGACGCGGATCGCCGAGCTGGGGGCACCGCCCGCTTGCGGGGACACGCCAGCGTGACGCGGGGCTACTTCGCCGCCCGGATCGCGTCGAAAACGCTGGCGTCGACCAGCGTCGAGGTGTCACCCAGCTCGCGCTTTTCGGCGACGTCGCGCAGCAGCCGGCGCATGATCTTGCCGCTTCGGGTTTTGGGCAGCTCGGGCACGATGTGGACTTCGCGCGGCTTGGCGATCGGCGAGATCTCCCGGGCCACCTCCGCGCGCAGCTCGTTGTGGGTCCCTTCGTGGGCCTCGTAGTTGGCGCGTAAGACGACGAACGCGCAAATGGCCTGCCCGGTGATGTCGTCGGTAACCCCGACCACCGCCGCCTCGGCGACCGCGGCGTGACCGACGAGCGCCGACTCCACCTCGGCGGTGGAGATCCGGTGCCCGGACACGTTCATCACGTCGTCGATGCGACCCAGCACCCAGATCGCGCCGTCGGGGTCGAAGCGGGCGCCGTCGCCCGCGAAGTAGTAGCCTTGCTCGGCGAATTTGGACCAGTAGGCGAACCAGTACCGCGCGGGGTCACCCCAGATGCCGCGCAGCATCGAGGGCCACGGCTGGTCCAAGACCAGGTACCCCGTGACGTGCTTGTCGCCTTCAATGTCCGGCGGCAGCGGGTCGCCGTGGTCGTCGACGATCTTGGCCGAGATCCCGGGCAGCGGCGCCATCGCCGAACCTGGTTTGGCCGCGGTGACACCTGGCAGCGGCGAGATCATCGCGGAGCCGGTCTCGGTCTGCCACCAGGTGTCCACCACCGGGATGCGGTCCGCGCCGAAGACCTCGCGAAACCAGCGCCATGCCTCGGGGTTGATCGGTTCGCCGACCGACCCCAACAATCGCAGGCTGGACAGGTCGTGGGCGTCGGGGATATGGCGGCCCCACTTCATGAACGTGCGGATCAGCGTCGGAGCGGTGTAATAAATTGTGACGCCGTATCTTTCGATGATCTGGAAGTGGCGGTGCTCGTCGGGCGAGTTGGGCGTGCCCTCATAGAGAACCTCGGTGACGCCGTTGGATAGCGGACCGTAGACGCCGTAGGTGTGCCCGGTGACCCAGCCGATGTCGGCGGTGCACCAGAACACGTCGCGCTCCGGTTTGACGTCGAAAACGGCGTGCGTCGTGTAGGAGGCCTGGGTCAGGTAGCCGCCGCTGGTGTGCATGATGCCCTTGGGCTTGCCGGTGGTGCCCGACGTGTACAGCAGGAAGAGCGGGTGCTCGGAGTCGAACGCCTCCGGGGTGTGTTCGGGTGACGCTGAGTCGACGACGTCGTGCCACCATAGGTCGCGGCCATCGTTCCACGACACGTCAATTCCGGTGCGGCGCACCACCAGAACGTGTTCGATGGGGCTGTCCGGATCCGCGACAGCCTCGTCGGCGGCGTCCTTGAGCGGGGCTGGGGTGCCGCGCCGGAACTGCCCGTCGCTGGTGATCAGCAGCTTGGCTTGGGCGTCGGCGATCCGGGCCCGCAGCGCGTGCGCGGTGAAGCCGCCGAAAACCACGCTGTGCATGACTCCCAGGCGCGCGCAGGCCAGCATGGCGATCACCGCCTCGGGGATCAGCGGCATGTAGATGGCGACACGGTCACCGGCGACAAGACCGAGGCCGGTTAACGCGTTGGCCGCCTTGGACACCTCCGCCTGCAGATCCGAATAGGTCAGGACGCGACGGTCGCCCTCCGGATCGCCCTCCCAATAGATGGCGACCCGATCCCCGTGGCCGGCCTCGACGTGGCGGTCCACGCAGTTGTAGGCGACATTGAGCTTGCCGCCGACGAACCACTTGGCGAAGGGCGCCTCCGACCAGTCCAGCACTTCGGCGAACGGTGTCGCCCAGGACAGCCGGTTGGCTTGCTTGGCCCAAAAGCCCAGCCGGTCTTCCTCGGCCTCGCGGTAGAGCTCGGCACGAGCGTTGGCTTGCTCGACGAACTGCGCCGGCGGCGGGTAAGACGACGGGAGTTCGGTGTTGGTCTCGGTCACGGGTGTGAGCCTAATCACCGAGTGTCGGATAATCACCTGTATGCCCGGAGCTCATGTGCGCCCCCCGCGGCGGCCCGCTCGCCGACTGGTCCCCAGCTTTGCTGCAGCCGCCACAGGTTACGCAGCCACCCTCGCGTTTGGGCCCCCCGCATGGGCGGTACCGGTTGAGGATGAGGCGACGCCGTGTTGGGCGGAGCAGGTCGCCGTGAGTGCCTCTCCGACGCAAGGCGCCGTCGGCCACCGCGCGCTGACCCTGATATTCAGCCTCGCCGGAGGCGCGCAGCCGTGCACGCTCACCGGCTACCCCTGGGTCGACTCGGGCACCGGCGGGCCGGCCATTCATGCCGAGCCCACCCTGCGCGGGTACATGGGCGGCTTGCCGGCCTCGGTCGATGTGCCGCCCACCGCCACCCTGTCGATATCGACACAGGCGCAGGCCATTGTGGAGGGTATGGCCGTCGACGATAGCGGCAACCCATGCCCCAGCTACACCGATCTGCGCGTCAACCCGCCTGACACCAGCGTGGTGTTCACCGTGCCGGCCGCCATCGACGCCTGCCAACTGCAGGTGCACCCCGTCACCGCCGTACCCGCAGCAGCCGATCAAAGCGAGCCGACTTAGTCGGCGCTGGCGACGGTTGCCGCCGCCGACTAGCCACGGCCCTCGAACTCACCGAACAGGGCGGCGAGTTGGTCTCGGCCATTGGCGCCGGATCGCTGCGATGCGCGATAGAGGTGGCCTTCCACGGTCCGGATGGACATGCTCATCTCCTCGGCGATCCGGCGGTTGGACCAGCCCTGCGCCACCAGCGCAATGATTTCTCTCTCACGAGAGGTAAGCGGAAGCGGCTGGCGCGCCTCACGAATCGCCGGGCTCATCGCACCGCCGCACATCGCCGCCAGCCGCTGCGCCCTACCCGTCGCGGTCATCGCCGAGCCACGTGAACTGTGGCTTCGGTACGCCACTGCGCCATGCGCCGCCGTATCGGCCGCGGCGAACAGGTCACCCATCTCCTCGAATCGCTCGGACACCGAACGCAATTGGTCACCATCACCCGCCGCCAGTCCGCGCGCGAATGCCGCCGCTACGCTCGCCCTAGGTCCACCCACTGAGCGGGTAAGTTGTTCGAGCCGCGTCACTGTCGTTGCGTCACCAAAGTGCGTCGCGGTCTGCAGGCTGAAGACCTCCCGTGCCAACTGCCCCTGCACGCGTGCGTAGTCGGCGGCGCGATGTGCGATGCGGACGGCGTCGCTGCGCCCCCCGCGGTTGGCCGACACCCAGGCTTGGGCCAGCATCCGATCCGGCTCAAGCACCAGGTGTGCGGAATGCCTTCTGCCGTAGGCGCCTTCGGCGTGTGCGGCGGCGCCGTCGGTCTCTCCGAGCTTGGCCAGCGTCTCCACCTGGTAAATAGCAAACCTCCCGCGTAGCGGCGCCGATGTGGCACCGAGCGAAAGGACACGTGCAGCATAGCCGAGGCGCTCGCGGGCGAGGTCGAGCCTGCCACTGCCCAGCCACGCAATCGCGGCCATACCCGCACCGATCGCCCCGATGGCGCCAGGTGCGTCCGTGCACTGCTCGGCCGCCTGGTGGGCCGCGGTGAGCGCCTCGGAGGTCAGGCCGGCCAGCAGCAGGGCCTTGACGTGGAACTCGGCCAGCCCAACGCCCAGGTACGCGGCCTCGATCGATTTCGCGGCGATGTCGTACCCGGCTCGGGCCGCCGGTGTGATGTCGGAAACCAGGCCGAGATCTCCCGCGGCGATCGCTTTACCCCAGGCAAGTTCCAGCGCGACGAAATCGCCGAGGTCTTTCTCGTCCACCTGCGCAGCTGCGGCGAGTGCTTCAGCCGGCCGGGCCTGGGCCGCGAGGTGCAACACACGCATCGCCCGGGCCGCGTTCGCCACAACGGGATTGGGCCCGGCCATCGCCTCGTCGACAAGGGTGGCCGCCTCATCGGGTCGCTGCAATGGGCTCCACAGGTTGCTGATCCTGAGCGCGGTCGTGTATGCCAGTTCCTGGTGGTCAAGCAGGCGGGGATCCAGGCCGTCCAGCAGGAGCTGGGACTCTTCGGCGCGATTCAGCAGTCCCAAAGACTGGGCCCGCAACAAGGCGGCGGCAGTCGGGCCGCCCGCCTCGACGCAGGCCCCTGCAAGGCGCTCGGCCAAGCCCAGATCCAAGCGGGAGAAGGCGATCTGGGCGGCCCGGGCGAGCAATTGCGGTTGCGGTGCCAGATCGGATTCCAGAGACATCGTCCCGGCCCGCAGCACACCCGTATCGTCAAGGTCGTCAAGCGCGACAATCGCTGCGACAATCCGTCCGCGCAACCGCCTCAACCGCACCGGTCCCGCGCGGTCCCGTCGCACCTCCCCGTAGAGCGGGTGGCCGATCCGGACCGACGCACGATGGCGATGGGACGTGATTCCGATCAAGCCCCGACGCTCGGCGGACTCGATCGCGGCGCTGTCGACCAACGTCGACAGCAGGCCCAGATCGAATGGCTCGGCGACGGCCACCATGTCGACGACGTCGAGCTCCTCGGGCGGCACCGCACCGACCTGCGTTTCGATCAGGCCGGTCAGGGTCGACGACACTTCGAGCTCACCCGTCCACGTCCATATACCGGCGTCGGCCGCCAGCCGTCGCGCGGCGACCTCCTGGTCGATCAGATGGCGCAGCTGCAGCACGTTGCCCCTGGTGAACTCCCACAGCCTGCGCGCACAATCGGGGTCGAGCTCCCCGCCCAGCGCTTCTGTCAATAGCAGATCCGACTCGACGCGGGATAGCGGCTGAAGCTGCAACAGCCGAAGGTGTCCATCCTTCCACACCGCAGTGACCGCATCGGGTGCCGGCTCCCCCGAGCGGATTGTCGCGACCACGGTCGCCAGTCGTCGAGTCACCAACTGGTGCAGCAAGAAAGCGGAGACATCATCCAACAAATGGGCGTCGTCGACGGCGACCACGACACGTTTGCCCCGTGTTGTCGAGGTGAGCCCGTCGACCGCGGTACTCACCGCGCGCAATGGGCTCCCCTCATGGGGATCGGCCCATTCGGCGAAGGCGCCCAGCGGAATCGACCTGGCGCTCGAGGTCCCCGAAGCGAACCGAACCGTCGCACCCGCCTTATCGGCCAACTCCATCGCTTCGCGGGCTAGCCGGCTCTTACCGATACCCGCCGGCCCGACTATCACCACGCCCGCGTATTCGCTTCTCGGACTGCAGGACTCGACGACCAAACGCAGTTCTTCGTCGCGGCCGGTGAGCGGCCAGGACTTCGACACCGAACGCACCGTGCCCTCCTGAAGCCCTCCCGAACCAGGGACAGGTCTTGGAGCCTAGTTCCGCCTTGAGCCGGGGGTCAACAACTCCTCCGGATGCCGGCCAGCTTCGCCTGCGCAAGTAACAACAGCGTCGAAACCCCTTCGCGCTCGACGCCGAGCCGCTCGGCGATTTCGGTATCGGTAAGTCGCTCGTCACGCAACCGAAGGGCCGCGGCGTACACCTCCGGCACCTGATCAAATGCGTCGTCCTCACCGTCCATGCCGCCACGCTGCCGCAGCGCCGGCCGAACCGATGAGGTAATGCACTACTCCATTGGCCGCATCGCCAACCCGTTGCCGCTGCTCTCGGCCTCATTCGCTGAACCGGCGACATAGGGCGCATCGCGTTGAATTGGGGTAGTTGGATACCCCACCGCGGGGCACTCCGCGCCATCACACTAAGACGGGTACCGCGATGACGAGGAGTGTCGATGACTGCAATTGCGGACGCGAGTGCGATAGCGGCCTTACCGCTGGCACCGCCGAACCCACTGCCATACCGGCAACGGCTTGCGGACGTACGCGATGCGACCGAAGGCGTCCGTCGGCTGTGCGCCGCCGGAGGCCCGGTGATGAGGGTGACGCTCGGCCCAAAATGGTTGGTGCCGACGTTGGTCTACGTTTCGTCGCCGCAAGGGGCGCGCGACGTGCTGGCGCGTCGCGACGGAGGCACCGATCGAGCCGCGCTCCCGTCGATGAAAGAGCTGCGGTACGTGGTTGGGGCGAACCTGCTGAACCTCGACCATGAACACTGGGTGCCCCGTCGACGCGCAATGCAGCCGATCTTCTCCAAACAGAACATCACCCAGTTCGGCGCACACATCGTCGATGCGACAGAAGACCTTTCGCGGCGATGGCGGGCGGGCACCGAGGTCGACCTCGCCGCGGACACCCGTGCTATGACCATGAGTGCCTTGAGCCGATCGTTCCTCGGACGCGACCTGGCTGCAGAGAGCCAGGCGGTGGGAGCCGCCATGCACGCCGCATTTCTGTGGGCTATGCACCGTTCCATGGCCCCAGCGCGGGTCCCTGCCTGGTTGCCGACGCCGGCGCAGCGGCGCGCTCACCGTGGCAGTGCAGTGCTGCACCGATATGCCGCCGAGGTCCTGAAGACATGCCGAACAAACCCCGACCACGATGCTCCGATCGTGCACGCGTTAATCGCAGCCCGCGATCCCGACACTGGAGAAGCATTATCCGACAACGACATTTGCGACGAACTGACGATGTTCCTGTTCGGCGGCCATGACACGCTGACCATGTTGCTCATCAGTGCGCTGTGGATGCTGGGCAGACACCCTGAGGCACAGCACCGCGTCGCTGACGAGGCCCGCGGCGTGGGCGGTCGCGCGCTGACCGCGGCGGATGTGACCAGTCTCGGGTACACCGTGCAGGTTCTGCACGAAGCCCTGCGCCTCTACCCCCCGGGACCCGCAGTGCCTCGCCTGGTGTGTAAGGACATCGAGGTCGACGGCTACCGTGTCCAAGCCGGCACGGTAGCAATCGTGGCTGCCTACGCCATGCACCGCGACCCAGCGATTTGGCGCGACCCGTTGCGTTTCGACCCCGACCGGTTCCGCCCGGAGCTGGCCGAACGCATCGACCGCTGGCAGTACCTGCCGTTCGGCGGTGGGCCCCATCGGTGCATGGGGGATCACTTCGCCATGCTCGAGGCGACGTTGGCGCTGGCGACGGTTGTCCGTGACATCGAGTTCACGGCCCTGCGCGACGAGCTTCCGATCATCACGACCATGACCATGCAGCCGGCGGGGCCCGTCCCGATGCGCGTTCGTCGACGCCCGTCCTGACGGGCCGCTCGCGGCGCGTTGTCGCCGGACCAGCACGACCGGCGCGACCAAGGCCCTAAAGTCGCTGTCATGCGTCGGATGCGGGCCGCGCAGGCCTCGCTAACCCCAGTCGCCGTCGTGTTGCTGGCGGTCGCGCCGGTGGCCGGCTGTGGCGGCGGCGTCCTGAGCCCCGAAGTCGTGGTGGTCAACGGCGGGGAACCGTCGAACCCGCTGATCCCCACCAGCACCAACGACAGCCTTGGCGGCCGGATCATCGACCGGCTGTTCGCCGGCCTGATGTCCTTTGACCCCGACGGCAAAACCTCCACGGAAGTAGCCCAGTCGATCGAGACCACCGACAACATCAACTACCGAATCACCCTCAAACCGGGCTGGAGGTTCACCGACGGCTCGCCGGTGACGGCCCACTCGTTCGTCGACGCGTGGAATTACGGCGCCCTGAGCACCAATGCCCAACTACAGCAGAGCTTTTTCAGTCCGATCCAGGGGTACGACGATGTTGCCGGCCTGACCGGCGACGGAAAGCCGGGCGCTAAAACTGGGCCGACCACCATGTCCGGGCTGCAGGTGGTCAACGACCTGGAATTCACCGTGCGGCTCAAGGCGCCAACCATCGACTTCACCGTGCGCCTGGCGTTCAGCCCGTTCTATCCGCTGCCACAAGCCGCACTTCGGGACATGGCGGCATTCGGCGGCAACCCCATTGGCAACGGGCCCTACAAACTCGACAATCGTTCTCACGGCCCGGACGGGTCGGCCTGGGAACACAACGTCAAGATCGACGTGAGGCCCAACCCCGACTACCACGGCAACCGGATGTCGCACAACAAGGGCCTGCGGTTCGAGTTCTACGCCAATCTGGACACCGCTTATTCCGAACTGCTTTCCGGCAATCTCGATGTGCTGGACGCGATTCCACCGAGCGCGTTGCCGATCTACAAGCGCGACCTGGGCGATAACGCGACCAGCGGCCCGGCGGGGATAAACCAGAGTCTCGACACGCCGTTTCGGCTACCGCATTTCGGCGGCGAGGAGGGCCGGCTGCGCCGCCTGGCCCTGTCGGCCGCCATCAACCGCCCGCAAATCTGCCGGCAGATTTTCGTTGGAACCCGCACTTCGGCACGCGATTTCACCGCCCAGTCACTGCCGGGGTTCGACCCGAACATCCCGGGCAGCGACGCATTGGATTTCGATCCCGATCGGGCGCGGCGGCTATGGGCGCAAGCGAACGCGATCGCACCATGGAGCGGCCAGTACGCGATCGCCTACAACGCCGACGCGGGCCATCGGGAGTGGGTGGATGCGGTCGCCAACAGCATCAAGAACGTCTTGGGTATCGACGCGGTCGGCGCGCCGCAGCCCACCTTCGCGGGGTTCCGCACCCAGGTCGTCAACCGCACCATCGGGACCGCCTTTCGTGCCGGGTGGCAGGGTGACTATCCGTCGATGCTGAATTTCCTTGCCCCGCTGTTTACCACCGGGTCTGGCTCCAACGACGTGGGCTACTCGAGCAGTGAATTCGACGCCGCGCTGGCGGCCGCCGAGGCCGCGCCCACCCTGCAGGAGTCCTACGTGCTGGCTAACGCCGCGCAGCGAATCCTACTGCGTGACATGCCCGTCATTCCCCTTTGGAACTTCATCAGCGTGGTCGGGTGGTCCCCGCACGTCAGGAACGTCACGGTCACCTGGAACGGTCTGCCCGACTACGAGAACATCGCCAAGGCCTGAAATGGGTTGGTACATAGCGCGCCGGATCGCCGTCATGGTGCCGGTTTTCCTGGGTGCCACGCTGCTGATTTACGGCATGGTCTTCCTGCTGCCCGGCGACCCGTTGGCGGCGTTGGCCGGTGACCGGCCCCTGACTCCCGCGGTCGCCGCGCAGTTGCGTGCCCGTTACCACCTCGACGACCCGTTCCTGCTGCAGTACCTGCGCTATGTAGGCGGCATCCTGCACGGCGACTTGGGCCGTGCCTATTCCGGGTTGCCGGTCAGCTCCGTTCTGGCACACGCGTTTCCGGTCACCATCCGGCTGGCGCTGATCGCACTGGTCGTAGAGGGGGTGCTGGGGATCGGATTTGGCGTGATCGCCGGCCTGCGCACACGCGGGATCTTCGATGCTACGGTGCTGATCACCGGGCTCGTCATCATCGCGATCCCAATTTTCGTGCTCGGCTTTGTGGCGCAATTTGTTTTCGGGGTCCGGCTGGGCATCGCGCCGGTTACCGTCGGCGAACGGGCGACGTTCTCGCGATTGCTGCTACCCGGGATCGTTTTGGGCTCGGTGTCATTCGCCTACGTGGTGCGGTTGACCCGCTCGGCGGTGGCGGCAAATGCGCATGCCGATTATGTCCGCACCGCTACCGCCAAGGGGTTGTCACGGCCCCGGGTGGTGACGGTTCACATTCTGCGTAATTCGCTGATCCCGGTGGTGACATTCCTCGGCGCCGATCTGGGGGCGCTGATGGGCGGAGCCATTGTGACCGAAGGCATCTTCAATATCCATGGTGTCGGCGGCGTGCTGTATCAGGCCGTCACCCGCCAGGAGACGCCGACCGTGGTGTCGATTGTGACGGTGCTGGTGCTGATCTACTTGATCACCAACTTGCTGGTGGACCTGCTGTATGCCGCCCTGGACCCGCGGATCCGATATGGGTGAGCACACTGGCTTTTGGCGTGAAACGTGGCGCGGGCTGCACCGGCGCCCGAAGTTCGTCGGTGCCGCCGTGCTGATACTGCTCATCTTTATCGTGACGATGTTCCCGGGTTTGTTCACCGCAGCCGATCCAACGTATGCCGATCCGAGCCAGAGCCTGCTTGGTCCTTCGGCGGCACACTGGTTCGGCACCGACCTGCAGGGCCACGACATCTATGCGCGCACCGTCTATGGTGCGCGGGCCTCGGTCACCGTCGGACTGGGCGCCACGCTGGCGGTGTTCGTCGTCGGCGGTGCGCTGGGCGCGCTGGCCGGCTTCTACGGGGGCTGGGTCGACGCCGTGGTCTCTCGTATCACCGATGTGTTCTTCGGATTGCCGCTGCTGTTGGCCGCCATCGTGCTCATGCAGGTCTTGCACCACCGCACGGTGTGGACGGTGATTGCCATTCTGGCCTTGTTCGGCTGGCCGCAGGTGGCCCGGATCGCCCGTGGCGCGGTGCTCGAGGTGCGGGCCAGCGATTACGTACTGGCAGCCAAGGCATTGGGGCTGAGCAGGTTTCAGATCCTGCTGCGGCATGTACTGCCCAACGCCCTGGGTCCGGTGATCGCGGTGTCCACGATTGCCCTTGGGCTGTTCATCGTCACCGAGGCGACGCTGTCTTACCTGGGAGTCGGTCTGCCGACGTCGGTGGTCTCCTGGGGTGGTGATATCAACACCGATCAGACCCGGCTGCGTTCGGGCTCGCCCATACTTTTCTATCCTGCTGGCGCGCTGGCGATCACGGTGCTGGCCTTCATGATGATGGGCGACGCCTTGCGCGACGCGCTGGATCCGGCATCACGAGCGTGGCGGGCATGAGCCGCACCGGCGACGATGCAGTGGGGGCACTCCCCCGCAAGCGGGAGGTACCCCCACCCGATTGCGGGGGACGAAGCGATGTGGGGGCACTCCCCCGCAAGCGGGAGGTACCCCCGCCCGCTTGCGGGGGACGAAGCGATGTGGGAGCACTCCCCCGCAAGCGGGAGGTACCCCCACCCGATTGCGCGGGAGAGGAGCGGTGCGCATGACCGTCGGAGAAGCGCCGCTGTTGGCGGTCGAGGGCCTGGAAGTCAGGTTCGGCACCCATGAGCCCGCGGTTCGCGGTGTGGATCTGAGCGTGCTGCGCGGTCATACCATCGCGGTCGTGGGCGAATCAGGGTCGGGGAAATCCACCACCGCTGCCGCGATCCTCGGGCTGCTTGCGCCCGGCGGTCGAATTACCGCGGGCCGCATTGTGTTCGATGGAGTCGACATCACCTCGGCTGACCGGAAACTACTGCGGTCGATCAGGGGCCGGCGCATCGGCTACGTACCCCAAGACCCGATGACCAACCTCAACCCGGTCTGGAAGGTCGGCTTCCAGATCTCAGAAGCGCTGCGGGCCAACACCGACGGTCGTGAAACGCGACGGCGGGCGCTGGAGCTGCTCGCCGAGGCCGGCATGCCGGATCCGGCGAAGCAAGCCGGCCGCTACCCGCACCAGCTGTCCGGCGGCATGTGTCAGCGTGCGCTGATCGCCATCGGGTTGGCGGGCCGGCCGCAACTGCTGATCGCCGACGAGCCGACCTCCGCGCTGGACGTGACCGTGCAGCGACGGGTGCTCGACCACCTGCAGCACCTTATCGACGAACTTGGCACCGCAATGCTGCTGATCACCCACGACCTGGCGCTGGCCGCCGAACGGGCCGAGTCTGTTGTCGTCATCCGTCGCGGAGTGGTGGTGGAATCCGGTGCGGCGCAGTCAATCCTGCAGAGCCCCCAACACGAATACACCCAGCGGCTGGTGGCCGCGGCTCCGTCGCTGACGGCGCGTAGCACCCGGTCGCCGGCGGCCAAGGAAGCCGCAGCGTGCGACGAGATTCTCGTCGCCTCGGAGCTGACCAAGGTCTACCGCGAGTCTCGCGGTGCACCGTGGCGGCGGGTGGAGTCTCGTGCCGTTGATGCCGTGTCGTTTCGGCTACGCCGGGCGAGCACCTTGGCGATCGTCGGGGAGTCGGGGTCGGGGAAATCGACCTTAGCGCGGATGGTGCTCGGTCTGCTGCAACCCACGTTGGGCACGGTGGTTTTCAAAAGCACCCAGGGCAATCAGATCGTGGGCGAACTGGACCGGGACCAGGCGTTAGCCTTCCGCCGGCGAGTCCAGCCGGTATTCCAAAACCCTTACAGCAGTCTGGATCCCATGTACTCGGTGTTTCGCGCCATCGAGGAACCGTTGCGGATCCATCGCATCGGTGACCGCAAGCAGCGCGAGCAGGCGGTGCGCGAGCTGATCGACCAGGTGGCGCTCCCATCGTCGGTGTTGGGCCGGCGACCCCGTGAGCTGTCGGGTGGCCAGCGGCAACGGGTCGCGATCGCTCGGGCGCTGGCGCTGCGGCCCGACGTGCTGGTGTGCGACGAGGCCGTGTCGGCGCTCGACGCTTTGGTGCAGGCGCAGATTTTGGAACTCCTGGCCGATCTGCAGGCTCGACTGGGCCTGACCTACCTGTTCATCAGCCATGATCTCGCGGTGGTCCGGCAGATCGCTGACGACGTCCTGGTGATGCGCGCCGGCCGGGTGGTGGAGCAGGCGCCCACCGAGGCGGTGTTCGCCCAGCCCCGCCATGAGTACACCCGCCAGTTGCTGGAGGCCATTCCCGGCGCGCCGGCACCTCCCGGATAGGTTGGCAACCTGTGACGGCTGACGCGCTGGCTCCGCTGATGGAGCTCCCCGGCGTCGCCGCCGCCAGCGAGCGGGCCCGCGACGCGCTGGGCCGGGCGCACCGACACCGGGCCAACCTGCGGGGTTGGCCGGTGACCGCCGCCGAGGCGGCGCTACGGGCGGCGCGGGCCTCATCGGTGCTCGACGGCGGTCCCATGCGACTGGACGACCAGGCCGCTGCAGTTAGCGATCCGGTGTTTGCCGGCGCACTGAGAGTGGCCCAGGCGCTGGAGGGTGGCGGGGGCTCCCTAGTCGGGATATGGCAGCGGGCGCCGCTGCAGGCGCTGGCCCGTCTGCACATGCTGGCGGCGGCCGACCAGGTGGATGACGATCGTCTGGGCCGCCCACGCGCCGACGCCGAGGTTGGCCCCCGGCTGGAGTTGCTCGCCGATGTGGTGACGGCTCGCACGCGGGCGTCGGCACCGGTGGTCGCCGCGGTCGCTCACGGAGAGTTACTGACGCTGAAGCCGTTTGGCAGTGCAGACGGTGTGGTCGCCCGGGCGGTGTCGCGGCTGGTGACTATCGCCGGCGGCCTGGACCCGCATGGACTGGGTGTGCCGGAGGTGAGTTGGATGCGCCGCCCCGCGGGCTATCGTGACGCGGCGCGCGGATTTGCCGGCGGCACACCTGATGGTGTGGCAGCTTGGTTGGTGCTGTGTTGCCGGGCGCTGCAGGCCGGTGCGCAGGAGGCTTTGTCGATTGCCGAATCGTTGCCGAGTAGATAGCAGACGGGCGTCGAAGCGCCACCGGAATTTCTGCCTCAGACGTGTAAAGCGGGCGGCGTTCCGAAGTATTCGGCGCGCCGCCCGCTAACACGGTTCTCGGGTACCAAGCGTGCATCTTTGGGGTTGCGTGGGTGGCCTCGGCGATCTTGCGACGCTTCCGGCTGCAACCCCACCCAAAGGGCCGTCGATACCTTCCGCTTTTCGCAATTACGCAGGCCCGCAACACTTCTGCCATTATCGCGGCTATGACTCCGCGTGGGTGCCGGGAACCGTGCCGGGCGCCCGGGTTCGGGAGATCGAACCTTCTCTTCCGGATCGACCTAGGCCTCACCGGGCTTCCGTGGTTCCTTTGTACTACTAGACCCTTAACACAGCAAGGCCTAATTCTGTGAAAGTTGCGAAGGCGCCCGCGATCGCACCGGCAACTCGTTTGCTGCGCGGGGCTAGAAAGCGAAGCGGCGCAGCAACGAATAGGTGACCGCTCCGGCGGCCAGCGCACTGATGCCCACCGCGGCGGTGGTCGCGATCGCGGCACCCGAAGGCGCCGGGATGCGGTCGCGCAGCGACACCGGCCGGGAGAAACTCAACACAGGCCAACCCCGCTCGGCGGCTTCTTTGCGCAAGGCGCGGTCTGGGTTGACCACACTGGGGTGGCCAACGGCGTCGAGCATCGGGAGATCGGTGATCGAGTCGGAGTAGGCGTAACAGTGTTCCAGTGGATAGCCCTCGCGGGCAGCCAGCTCGCGGATCGCCTCCACCTTGCCTTCGCCGTAGCAGTAGAACTCCACGTCGCCGGTGTACTTACCGTCCTCGACGACCATTCGGGTCGCCATCGCATGGGTAGCGCCCAGGGCTCGCGCGATCGGCGCCACGATCTCCTCTCCCGACGCCGAGACCACGACGACGTCCCGGCCGCACAGCTTGTGGGCGGCGATCAGGTCCGCAGCTTCAGCGAACACCAGCGGCGTCACGATGTCGTGCAGGGTTTCGTTGACGATCGACTTGACCTGCGCCACGTCCCAACCGGTGCACATGTTGGCCATGTGGGCGCGTATCCGTTCCATTTGGTCATGATCTGCCCCAGAGAGCAGGAAGATGAACTGGGCGTAGCTCGACTTGAGCACGGCGCGGCGGTTGAGCAGTCCCTGATCGAAGAATGGTTTGCTGAACGCCAGCGTGCTGGACTTGGCAATGATGGTCTTGTCCAAGTCGAAGAAAGCGGCGGTGCGGGCGCGGGAAGCGGTGGTCGCCGCCGTTTCCGGTGAGGTTTGCTGCTGCGCGGCCGAGTCAAAAACGGTCACCGACCCAGCATAGGTGGGCGGTCCGACGGGGCATCGGTCTTGCGCCCAAAAAGGTCGATCAGGGCAGGTTGGGGTAGATGGGGTCGACGGTGTTTTTGCGGCTCAAGGTGTTTTTTTGATTCGACGACTACTTGCGTTAGTCCGCACTGTCATGTGTATAGTAAGCAGTACTCGGCCTGTGCCGAGGGTGTATCAGCCCGACCCCCCGGGGCTGATGCACGACGACCCTCGCCTCCTCCCCCCCTGGCGGGGGTCGTCCCTTTTGTGGGGTAACTAGTTCCCGACGGCAGGGTTTTTAGCCCGGCTGCATGCGCGTTGCGGGACCGCGTTGGCCATATGCATTCCGAGCAGCCGATCCACGAGTTTGTGCACAGTCGCGTCTCTTTGCACAAATCCGCATTCGGGACTGGTGTCCAAGAGCCATGGCGCCCCATCGTGGATGGGTGACTAGGACAATCGGCACCCGCGCCGAACCGACCGGTTCCTCAGGAGTGTTGGCGGTACTGACCGATTCACATTTGCGCGGCGAGTTGGACCGGGTGGCCGCGGCTGTGGGTGTTCGAGTCGTGCATGCCGGCTGCGGGTCGTCGGTGAGCAGGAAGACTTGGTCAGCGGCCGCGGCTGTGGTGCTCGACGAGGTGGCGGCGGATCGGTGTGGGCAGGCCGCGCTGCCGCGCCGTACCCACGTCAGCGTGCTTACCGCGACCGAAGCCGCGACGGCGACCTGGGCGGCGGCCATCACGATTGGTGCTCAGCATGTGCTGAGGCTGCCCGAGCAAGAGGGCGAATTGATCCGCGAGCTGGCCGAAGCCGCTGAGTCGGCGCGCGACGACGGGTCGCGCGGCGAGGTCGTGGCTGTCATCGGGGGCTGCGGCGGGGCCGGTGCCTCTTTGTTCGCGGTCGCCCTGGCGCAGGCCGCTAACGACGCGCTGCTGGTGGACCTCGATCCGTGGGGCGGTGGGATCGATCTGCTGGTGGGCGGCGAAACTATGCCCGGCCTGCGTTGGCCTGACTTGGCATTGCAGAGCGGACGGCTGAACTGGTCAGCAGTGCGCGAGGCGCTGCCGCGACACCGGGGGATCAGTTTGCTGTCGGGCACCCGGCGTGGGTACGAGTTGGACGCGGGGCCGGTGGATGCCGTCGTCGATGCCGGCCGCCGCGGGGGAGTCACAGTCGTCTGCGACCTTCCTCGTCGTCTGACCGATGCCACCCAAACCGCGCTGGATAGCGCCGATCTCCTCATCGTGGTCAGCCCATGCGATGTACGGGCGTGCGCGGCGACCGCGACGATCGCTCCGGTGCTGGCCACCATGAATCCCAACCTCGGGCTGGTCGTGCGCGGACCGTCGCCCGGGGGATTGCGGGCGGCTGAGGTCGCCGATATCGCCGGCGTGCCGCTGCTGGCGTCCATGAGGGCCCAGCCACGGCTCGCTGAGCAGCTGGAGCACGGCGGTCTGCGACTACGATCGCGATCCGCGCTTGGGGCGGCCGCCCGCCGGGTGCTTGCCGTGCTGCCGCGTGCGGGGTCAGGACCGGGGTCGGGGCAGAACGGCCGGGCAGCGTGAGCGGCTCACTGATCGAGCGTGTGCGTGAGCGGCTGGCGGCGGAATCCGCCCCGCTGGGGCCCTCCGTGGTGGCCGCCGCGATCCGGGCCGAGTCCGGCGGGATGCTCGGTGACACCGAAGTGCTTGCCAATCTGCGGGTGCTACAGACCGAACTGACCGGTGCCGGAATCCTCGAACCATTGCTGTGCGCGGACGGCACCACCGACGTCCTGGTCACCGCACCCGACGCGGTGTGGGTGGACGATGGAAACGGTTTGCGACGCAGCCACATTCGGTTTACGGACGAGGCGGCGGTGCGGCGATTGGCGCAGCGGCTGGCGTTGGCCGCGGGTCGGCGTCTGGACGACGCGCAACCCTGGGTCGACGGCCAGCTCAGCGGCATCGGCGCCGGACGGTTTGCGGTGCGGCTGCACGCGATATTGCCGCCGGTGGCCGCCGGAGGCACTTGCTTGTCATTGCGAGTGTTGCGGCCAGCCACTCAGGATCTGGCTGCCCTGATCGCGGCGGGCGCGATCGAGCCGCAAGCCGCGGCACTGCTCGACGACATCATCGCCGCTCGGCTGGCATTCCTGGTGTGCGGCGGAACGGGCGCGGGGAAAACCACCTTGCTGGCGGCGATGTTGGGTGCGGTCTCGCCGAACGAGCGGATCGTGTGCGTGGAGGATGCGGCGGAGCTGGCGCCGCGGCATCCGCATTTGGTCAAGTTGGTCGCGCGGTGCGCCAATGTCGAAGGTGTCGGTGAGGTTCCGGTGCGCCAACTCGTCCGGCAGGCGCTGCGTATGCGGCCCGACCGCATTGTGGTCGGCGAGGTCAGGGGCGCCGAAGTTGCCGATCTTCTCGCGGCCCTGAACACCGGCCACGAGGGCGGAGCGGGCACCGTGCATGCCAACAACCCGGGCGAGGTCCCCGCCCGGCTGGAGGCGCTGGGCGCGCTCGGCGGCCTCGATCGGGTCGCGCTGCACAGTCAGCTCGCCGCGGTCCAAGTGCTGCTGCACGTTGCACGGGATCGCGCCGGCCGACGACGGCTAAGCGAGATCGCCATCCTGCGCCAGACCGAAGGGCGAGTACACGCGGTCACGGTGTGGCATGCGGACCGCGGGATGACGGACGATGCGGCCGATCTGAGCCGCTTGCTGCGAAGCCGGATTTCGGCATGAACGGCCTTATGCCTGTCGCGCTGTTGTTGTCGCTCGCGCTGTTGGTATTTCCGTCGTCACCGCGCGGTCGGCTAACGCCGCCTGCTCGCGGTCGTCGGCGGGTGTCGCCGATCGGCCCGCGTTGGCTTGTCGGCTGCACAGGGGGCGCCGCGGTTGCCGCCGCCGTGTTGTTGCCGTTGACCACCGTCCTGGGCGTCGCGGTGCTGGGTGCAACCGTGTTCCTTCGTTACCGTCGTCGCCGACGGAGCCGGCGCGCCACCGACGAGGGTCGAACGCTGGAGACGGCCCTTGATGTGCTTGTCGGCGAACTGCGAGTGGGCGCTCATCCGGTGCATGCGTTTGGCGTCGCAGCCGATGAAACCGATGGCACGGTTGCTGCGTCGTTGCGCGCTGTCGCGGCGCGCGCCAGGTTGGGTGCCGATGTGACGGCCGGTCTGCGCTCGGCGGCCCGGTCTTCGGCCTTGCCCGCACACTGGGATCGACTCGCGGTGTGCTGGCAACTGGCCGGTGACCAGGGGCTGGCAATAGCCACCCTGATGCGCGCCGCGCAACGCGATATCGCCGAACGGCAACGATTCTCGGCACGAGTGGCATCGGGTATGGCCGGTGCTCGCGCAACCGCGGCCATACTCGCGGGCCTTCCGGGACTCGGGGTGCTGCTCGGTCAACTGATCGGGGCCCGGCCGCTGCGTTTCTTGCTGAGCGGGCATGCGGGCGGGTGGCTACTGGTGATCGGATTGACGCTGGCATGCGGCGGGCTGCTGTGGTCGGACCGGATCACCGATCGGGTGGTGTCGTGAGCGCGGCGGCGGTGCTGCTGGCCGTGGCGTTGTTGACCGCCGCCGGCCCTTCATTGGTGCGGACACACGCCGGGATGCCGGCCCGCGCACATCGGCGGCGACCGCAGTCGGCGCGTGGGACGGATCCGCTTGCGGTCGCGTCCAGCCTGGACGTGCTGGCTGTGTGCCTGGCGGCGGGGATGGCGGTGTCGACCGCCGCGGCCACGACTGCCCCGTCCGCGCCGCCGAAGCTGGCCCGGGCGTTGCGCCGGGCCGCCGATCTCCTCGCGCTGGGCGCCGACCCCGCCGTCGCCTGGTCGACGGCGCCGGATCTGCCCGCGGGCTCGGTCGACGCTCAGACCGATGCGCTGCTGCGGCTCGCGCGACGTTCGGCGTCCTCGGGCACGGCCCTTGCCGGCGGCGTCGCCGAACTGGCCGACCAGTATCGCGACGACGCCGCACACGCGGCCACCGCAGCCGCCGAGCGGGCCGGGGTGCTCATCGCCGGGCCGCTTGGACTGTGCTTTTTACCGGCGTTTGTGTGCCTGGGCATTGTTCCGGTGGTGGCCGGGCTGGCCGGTGATGTGCTGCAGTCGGGCCTGCTGTGAAACCGGAACAGAGACCACAAATGAAAGGATGTATTGGTGCCCAACATGTTTCGTGTCTTCGTGGCGCGGATGACACTCTTGGCGGTCGACGAGTCGGGGATGTCCACGGTCGAGTACGCCATCGGGACGATCGCGGCGGCGGCGTTCGGCGCGATCCTTTACACCGTCGTCACCGGCGATTCCATCGTGTCGGCGCTGACCAAGATCATCGGCCGCGCGCTCAGTACCAAGGTTTAGCTGGCCATGTCGGTGGGAGTGCCGGCGCGAGCACCGTTGAGGCGGCACTGGGCATCGCCGCGCTGGTGGTGGTGCTGGTGCTGTGCCTGGCGGGTGTCACCGCGGTGTCGATGCAGGTGCGTTGTGTGGATGCGGCCCGCGAGGCCGCTCGGCTGGCCGCGCGCGGTGACGAACGGTCAGCGGTCGAGGCCGCCCGCCGCATCGCGCCCGGCGGTGCGCTGGTTCACGTGCAGCGAGACGGCGACTTTCTGGTCGCCACGGTCGTCGCACATTCAAAGCTATTGCCCACGCTGGATATTGGGGCCAAAGCGGTGTCATCGGCCGAGCCGCAGCGGTGACCGTGGCTCAGCCACCGTGGTCGCGGCCGCGATGGTTGCGGTGCTGTTGTGCATCACCGGGGCGGGGGCATACCTGGGCTCGGTCGTCGTGGCGCGTCACCGCGCGCAGGCCGCGGCCGATCTGGCCGCGCTGGCGGCCGCCGCACGGCTACCGTCCGGCGTCACGGCGGCTTGCGCGCGTGCGACGGCAGTGGCCCATGCGATGAGAGTCGACGACGCCCAATGCGATGTCGACGGCCTGGACGTCGTCGTGACCGCACAGGTGGTTGTCTCCGTTGCCGGGGCGGCGCGAGCCGTCGCGCGAGCAGGGCCGGCTTAGGACGCGTCGTTGTCGTCGCTCTCCAGCCCCGCATCGGCGAGTTCGCCACCGGTAGGCAATCGCAACGAGACCAGTCCGGCGAATGTATCCGGTTCGAGTTCCACGCGGTTGACGGTGACATGCACTGGCACCCAATCGTTTTCGAACCCCCGCATCCGCAGCACCCGGCTGGTTGGCCCGTTGGCGAATTCCTTTGTCATGAGTGCCATCTCAGCCTCGTCGTCGGGATGAACCCGCGGCTTGTCTATCGCGGTACTTCGCCAATCGTAGAAGGGGCAGGGCTCGTCGAGCCATTTCAGCAGGGTCCACGTTTTGAGGTCGAAGAGCGCCCGGTGGACTCCGGCCTGTGCCAGTCCGTTCAGGATCCGCTGCGCCAGATCGGTCGCCGATGCCACCGGGCCCTTGAGTTCGGCACGCCAGTTCATCGCCCGCGCGACCAGGTGGTCACGGCCGTCAGGACCCGGTTCGATCGCACTGCGTGCGACGAAACCTATCCGGATGGCGTTTCCTTGCCAATCGGTGAGATCCCAGGTGCTGCAGAGCGTTTGGCCCGGCTCGGCCTTGACGGCCATGGCAAGCACCTTGGATTCGTTCGGATTCAGTTCGCGTGACGGAAGATCTTCCGCGAAGGCCCTGCCATAGGTGACCTCGAGTTCGGGATTCTTGCCGCTGTTGGCCAGCGACTCCTGGGTGTCGGTGGCCACGCCGCGGGTCAGGTCCCATTTGAGCGGGCCAGGAGTCGGCCGCTCGGGCGGCTCCACGTCGGCAGGGCCGGTCCACACATGCACGCCGTGCATGCGGCCGTCGGACATCACCACCGGTTCGGTGCGGATCACGCGATCGCGCTTGGATGTGATGCTGGTGAGACTCTGGCCGGTCTGTATCGACTCGGCGATCGCTGTTCGGACTGCGGAGAGATAAGGACTGCGCCGCAGGAAGGTAGTGATCGGGACGAGGTTTTTGAGCTGCCGCCCCTGCGCGACCACGGCGGGTTCGTCCCCCAGCGTCTCCACGAGCAGCCAGTCGTGGGCCATGCGGCCAAGTTTACGGCCGGGTGATGCCCCGGTGATCAGCCGGGGGCAGAATCGGTCGTTGCTGGCCGCGGTGCCGGTCCCGCCCGGATGTTGCTGCATGGGCACGGTGGATCGCCGACTGTTGGGCGCCAATTCTGGTTTGCTGCTTGACTTTTGCCGACCGGCGTGGCGACGGGCCGGTTAGACCGGCATCTGGCGAAGGCGGCGACCACCGGACTGACGTGGTCAGAGGCGACACGTTGTCAGGCGCGCCGGGGCCGTCGCCGCCAGCGGGCACCTGCCAGGTTTGCAAATGTGGCCTCAGCCAGGTAACTTCCCGATGCACCCGCATTATCGGGTTTGCGAACGGACCGTGATGTCCGACCGTTCGTCGCGCTGTGTGGTGGCATGCCGGCGTTTCTTCAGCAACGAGGAGATGCCTTCTCTGGCGGCCGTCACGACGCTGATCCGTGGAGGTCGACCGTCGAGGGGTCGGTCGCCATCCGCCGGATTGCTGAGCGTGATGCAGCCGGTTTCAGACTGACCGGTGACCCAACTCCGCAAGTACTAGCCGCAACACCCGAACCGCCCCCGCCTTGTCCAGCGGGTCGTTGCCGTTGCCGCATTTGGGTGACTGCACACACGACGGACATCCGCTCGGGCATTCGCACGCCTCGATGGCCGCGGCCGTCGCACCCAACCACGTGCTTGCCTGGCGAAAGCCGCGTTCGGCAAACCCCGCGCCGCCCGGATAACCGTCGTAAACGAAGACACTGGGCAGCCCATCGGGCCCGAGCGCGGTCGACATGCCGCCGATGTCGCCGCGGTCGCAGCTGGCCACCAAGGGCAGCAGTCCGATGGCCGCGTGCTCTGCGGCGTGCAACGATCCGGGGATCCGAGGCAGATCAATATCCCCAATATCATTGTGCAGCAACGCATCCGGAGCAATGGTGTACATGACCGCGGTAGTGGGCAAAGTGTTTTCCGGCATGTCCAGCTCGATGAAGTCGATCACCTCCCCGTTAAGCCGGCGGCGGAGATAACCGACTACCTGGTGGGTGACGGTCACTGGCACCAAACCCAGGGTCACGGGCCCGAAAGCCAAACGCTCACCCGCGCCGGTGACCGCGATGTCGGTGAGCTCGCGCGCGAACGTCGCATAGCCGGGATCCTCGGCGTGGACGAATGCGATCCCGTCCCGGGGATCGAGCGAGTCGACGACGTAGCTCTCGCCCTGATGCAGGTAGACCGCTCCCGGATGGACCGAGGCCGGGGCCTGACCGGCGCCAACGCTGCCCAGCAGCCGCCCGGTGTCTGCCTCCACGATGACGATCTGGCCACCCGTCGAGCCGCGGATGTCCACCGCGGCGTGCGGTTCTACCCCGGGCGCCGGAAAGTACTTGCCGTTCCGTCGGCGCAGCAGCCCGTCGTCGATCAGCGTCGCAGTCACCTGCTCTGCGCCCAAAGAGTGGACCTCGGCGTCATCGAGTGGTAGCTCGGTGGCGGCGCACAGCAGTTGGGGCCCGAGGATGTAGGGGTTGGCGGGATCGATCACCACGCGCTCGACCGGCTTGTCCAGCAGCGCGGCAGGGTGGTGCACCAGATACGTGTCCAGCGGGTCGTCGCGGGCGATCAACACGACCAATGCACCCTGGCCGCGCCGGCCCGACCGCCCGGCCTGCTGCCAGAACGAGGCGACCGTCCCCGGGAAGCCGGCCAAGACCACCGCGTCCAGTCCGGCGATGTCGATGCCCAACTCAAGCGCGTTGGTGCTGGCCAGACCGCGCAGCCGGCCCTCGGCGAGGGCGTGCTCCAAAGCGCTGCGGTCCTCGGCGAGATAGCCGGCCCGATACGACGCCACTTTGTCGGTCAGCTCCGGCGCGATGTCGTCCAGCCGCGCCTGTGCGCCCAGCGCGGTCAGCTCCGCTGCACGCCGCGACCGAACGAACGTCAAGGTCTGTGCCCCCTCAGCGATCAGGTCGGCCATCACCCGCGCCGCCTCGGCGCCCGCGGACCGTCGGACCGGGGCGCCGTTCTCGCCAGTCAGGTCGGTGCGCAGCGCGGGTTCCCACAACGCCACCGTCCGGGCTCCCTGGGGTGAGCCGTCGTCGATGACCTCTTCGACCGGCTGGCCGATCAATTCGGCGGCCGTCGCGCCCGGCGAGGCTGTTGTCGCGCTGGCGAAGATCACCGTAGGCGCTGCCGAGTACCGGGCGCACAACCGCAGCAGGCGGCGTAACACCATCGCCACGTTCGAGCCGAAAACACCACGGTAGTAGTGGCATTCGTCGACGACCACGAACCGAAGACCGCGCAGCAGGACAGCCCAGCGGGCACGGTTGCGCAGTATCGACAGATGCACCATGTCGGGATTGGAAAACAGCCAGCGCGAACGCTCACGCGCGAAGCGGCGCACCTCGGCGGGACTGTCGCCGTCGTAGGCCGTCGGTGCGACGTCATTCAGCCGCGGAATGGCCGTAGTCAAAGCGTGCGCGGCGCGCAACTGGTCGTGACCGAGCGCTTTCGTCGGCGACAGGTACAGCACCCGGGCTCGTGGGTCCGTCGCCAGCGCATTGAGGACGGGAAGTTGATAGGCCAGTGATTTCCCCGACGCGGTCCCGGTGCTCACAACCACATGACGGCCGGCGTGAGCCAGTTCCGCGGCGTGCACCTGGTGTGACCACGGCGAGCTGATGCCGCGGTCGGTAAACGCACGAACCACGTCGGGCTCGGCCCACGCGGGCCAAGCGTGCATCCGGCCGCTCCGGGATGCCAGCTCGGCCACATGGCGCAGCGGATGTTCGTCCGGCGCGGTCCCGCCGAGCGCGGCGGCCAGCAGCTCGCTGCCGAAACTCGCCATCGCAAACCTCTCTCGGTCGCTCCGAATCCGGCGTCTGGGTGACATACGGGTTACGAGACCATCCTTTCGGGATCGTCAATCGCGGAAATCTGTCGCCGACGCGATGAACATGATTGACTGATCCCGGGTCGCAGCTTCTGTGTTCGTGTCAAACTTTCGCAGGATCGACGTTGCGGCCGCGGTTCCTGCGAGGTTATCGGTCGGGGGAAGTTCCGGCGGCTCCGCGCGGATGGCGGTCGCAACGGGCCCGGGGCACCGAAACGCGGTGCACCGCACCAATAAGAAAAGGAAAGATCGAGAGATGCCACAGGGAACTGTGAAGTGGTTCAACGCGGAGAAGGGCTTCGGGTTCATCGCACCCGAGGATGGTTCCGCCGACGTGTTTGTCCACTACACGGAGATCCAGGGTTCGGGCTTCCGCACCCTTGAAGAAAACCAGAAGGTCGAGTTCGAGATCGGCCACAGCCCTAAGGGC
>Ga0209040_10000575_pt1 | contig 28210 bp, 18 predicted proteins | sample BogFormECP12_OM3_FD_188240 | JGI IMG/M metagenome (GOLD analysis project Ga0209040, IMG submission 188240) | Bog forest soil microbial communities from Calvert Island, British Columbia, Canada - ECP12_OM3 (SPAdes) (version 2) | ecosystem: Environmental > Aquatic > Freshwater > Wetlands > Bog ... | reverse complement strand
CGAACCCGTCACAGGCCGACATCAGCCGTCACACCAAGCTCAGGCGCAAGAGCGGTTACCACCTACCCCACCAGGCGCGTTCGACACCAGCCACCTAGGAGGCCCGGCGTAACCGGCCTCACGTCCGCGCCACCACCACGGTCTGACATGCCGGAACCAGGGCTTGTTCACTGATAAGTCAATCGTTGCGTGCCGCACATCCCGGTGCTCCGGCGAGTGAGCAAATTTTGTACGTCCGCACGATTCTCCCACATGTGTCGAGGGAACCGGCTACGCTGCTGAGCGCGCCACGAACTAAAGGTTGGCTTCGAGGGGCGGCGGGTGGGTCTATGTCCATGTGCGGTGCTGCGATGTTCCGGGCATGTAAAGAAATTCAGCGATGTACGTCGAAGCTCTGATAAGAGCTTGCAGCAGTGATAGGAATTTCAGGACAGGCAACGAGAGGTGAAGGACAGTGGATAGGGCAGGTATTACTCCGGTTGCTGTCATAGGGATGGCATGCCGGCTGCCGGGGGGCATCAACTCCCCTGACCTCTTTTGGGACGCGTTGCTGCGGGGCGAGGATCTGGTCACCGAGATTCCCGCCGACCGGTGGGACGTTGACTATTACTACGACCCCGAGCCGGGTGTGCCTGGTCGGTCGGTATGCAAGTGGGGCGCGTTCCTGGACGACGTCGGCGCCTTCGATCCCGAGTTCTTCGGCATCTCCGATAAAGAAGCGACGGCGATGGATCCCCAGCACCGCTTGCTGCTGGAAACCGCGTGGGAGGCGATGGAACATGCCGGTCTCACTCGGACCACCATGGCCGAGGCTACTGGCGTATTCGTGGGCGTTAATTACAGCGACTACGAATTGGTAAACGCCGCCACCGATGCCTACGAGGGACCGTACGGAACCCCTGGCGTCATTTCCTGCATGGCATCCGGGCGGATCGCTTACGCGCTCGGGCTCCACGGTCCCGCGGTCACGGTAGACACCGCATGTTCTTCTGGTTTGTTTGCTATCCATCAGGCCTGCCGCAGCCTGAACGACGGCGAAACCAACCTCGCCTTCGCGGCCGGCGTCAACGTGATGATGGAACCCCGCAGGTCCGTCTCGGCGTCGGCGGGGGGCATGCTGTCGGGCACCGGACACTGCCATGCGTTCGACGTCAAAGCCGACGGCTTCGTGTCCGGCGAGGGTTGCGTAGTGCTGTTGCTCAAGCGGCTGCCGGATGCGCAGCGCGATCGTGACCGGATTCTGGCTGTCGTGCGTGGCACGGCCGCCAATCAAGACGGTCGCACGATGAATATCACGATGCCGTCGCCGGACGCGCAGGCCGCGGTGTACCGCACGGCGCTGGCTACAGCGGGCGTGGACGCCAGCACCGTCGGCATGGTCGAGGCGCACGGCACCGGTACTCCAGTCGGTGATCCGATCGAATATGCAAGCCTTGCCGGGGTATACGGCATTGACCACCCCTGCGTGCTGGGAGCCGCGAAGACCAATTTCGGGCACACTCAGGCGGCCGCCGGTGCGCTGGGGCTGATGAAGGCGGTCCTCGCCGTCCAGCATGGTGTGGTCCCGAAGAACCTGCACTTCGAGACCCTGCCTGACGAGATGGCCCGGATTGACACCGGACTCTTTGTGCCGCAGGAGATCACACCGTGGCCAACGAACGGTGACCAACCGCGCCGAGCGGCGGTGTCGTCATATGGAATATCCGGAACGAATGTGCACGCCATTGTCGAACAAGCCCCAGAGCCCATTTCACCCAACGGCGCGGTAACCACTCCTGGCCGCGACGGCGGCCTGCTTTTCCCGCTGTCAGCCACCTCGGCCGACGGACTGCGGCAAACCGCTGGGCGGCTTGCTGACTGGGTCGACGCTCACGCACAGGACCTGGCGGCATCCGATCTGGCCTACACCCTTGCTCGCCGGCGTGGGCACCGATCAGTGCGGACAGCCATGCTGGCCAGCAGCACTCCGGAGCTGGTAGCGGCTTTGCGGGAGGTCGCTGATGGTGACGCTCCATATCAGGCCGCGGTGGGCCAGGACGACAAGGGTCCGGTCTGGGTGTTCTCCGGACAGGGCTCACAGTGGGCAGCGATGGGCGCGGACCTGCTGGCTAACGAACCCGCATTCGCCGCGACCGTCGCCGAACTAGAGCCCCTGATCGCCCAGGAATCCGGCTTCTCGGTGACAGAAGCAGTGACCGCATCTGAGAAGGTGACCGGTATCGACCGGGTGCAGCCAACTCTGTTCGCCATGCAGGTCGCGCTGGCGGCCACGATGAAGTCTTACGGGGTGCGGCCCGGCGCGGTCATCGGCCATTCAATGGGCGAGTCCGCGGCGGCTGTGGTCGCAGGGGCGCTGTCGCTGGAAGACGGGGTGCGGGTCATTTGCCGCCGCTCGCGACTGATGACCAAGATCGCCGGTGCGGGCGCGATGGCGTCGGTGGAATTGCCTGCCCAGCAAGTACTTTCGGAGCTGATGGCTCGCGGTGTCAACGACGCCGTGGTGGCAGTGGTGGCCTCTCCGCAATCCACTGTGATCGGCGGTGCGACGGAGACGGTTCGCGAGATGGTAGCGGCGTGGGAGCAGCGTGAGGTGATGGCCCGTGAGGTGGCCGTCGACGTGGCATCGCACTCGCCGCAAGTCGATCCAATCCTTGACGAGCTGTACGACGTTCTCGCAGAGATCGAGCCATTGACGCCCGAGGTGCCGTATTACTCGGCCACCTCTTTCGACCCGCGCGAGGAGCCGTACTGCGACGCCGGCTACTGGGTGGACAACCTGCGTCACACGGTGCGGTTCTCCGCGGCGGTGCAGGCAGCGCTGGAAGACGGCTTCCGGGTGTTCGGTGAGCTGTCACCGCATCCGCTGCTGACCCACGCTGTCGACCAGACCGCCCGCAGCCTCGACATGACAGTGGCAGCTCTTGCCGCCATGCGGCGCGAACAGCCACTGCCCCACGGGCTTCGCGGCTTATTGGGAGACGTGTACGCCACGGGCGCCGCAGTCGACTTCTCCGTGCTGTACCCCGGTGGGCACCTGGTGGACGCCCCGCTGCCGGCCTGGACTCACCGGACATTGCTCTTGGACGCCGACCGTCAAGGTTCGCGCTCAGTCGGCGCCAGCATTGCGGTGCATCCGCTGATGGGCCAGCATGTGCGCCTGCCCGAGGAGCCGGAGCGCCACGTTTGGCAGGCTGACATCGGCACCGAGGCGCTGCCCTGGCTGGCCGATCACCAGATACACAGTACGGCTGCCCTTCCGGGTGCTGCCTACTGCGAGATGGCGCTGGCCGCGGCCCGCACCGTTTTCGGCGGGGCATCCGAAGTGCGCGATGTTCGTTTCGAGCAGATGCTGCTGCTCGATGACGAAACCCAAATCAGCGTTGTCGCAACCGCGGAGGCGCCCGGCGCCCTCGCATTCGTGGTGGAGACGAACCAGGACGGGGAGCACGCACGGCGCGCCTCCGCGTTCTTGCACGCTGTAGAAGATGAGGACCAGCCACCTGCGCAGGACATGGAGGCCCTGCTGGCGGCACACCCGAACCGCACAGAAGGCGCTGACCTTCGGGACGCCATGGATTTGTGCGGTATTCAGTACGGTCCGGCTTTCACCGGCCTGGCCGCTGCGCACACCGCCCAAGAAGCAGGCACCACCGTGTTGGCCGAGGTCGGGCTGCCCAGCGTGATCCGCACACAGCAATCCAGTTATGGAGTACATCCGGCACTGCTCGACGCGTGCTTCCAGTCCGTAGCGGCTCACCCTAGTGTCGGGAACGCTGGCCAGGGCGGTCTGCTATTGCCGCTGGGTGTTCGCCGGCTGCGGATCTACGGTCCGGTCCACACGGCCCGGTATTGCTATTCGCGGGTGACCGCGGCGGCTGGTACAGGCGTTGATGCTGACCTCGACGTGTTGGATAAGCACGGGACGGTCCTGCTGACCGTGCGCGGACTGCAGATGGGCACCGGCTTCTCGCCGAGCAGCGACCGGGCGCGCGTGATGGGCGAACGGTTGCTGACTGTCGAATGGCAACAGCGGGAGCTGCCCGAGGTTGCTGCTGCCGAGACCGGAGCGTGGCTGCTGATCAGCACCTCCGATGGTGCGGATATGGTGGCGGCGACGTTCACCGACGCGCTGAAGCTGCACGACGCGGAATGCACGACCCTGTCCTGGCCTCAGCAGGCCGACCATCCGGCCATTACCGAGCGGCTGCACGATCAAATCGCTCGCGGCGGGTACACGGGCGTGGTGGTGCTCACCGGGCCGAAGAACGGCACCCCGGATGACGAGTCACCCGTTCGTGGCGGTGATTACGTCCACCATCTGGTGCGCATCGCCCGCGAGCTGCCGGAAATCGAGGGCCAGTCGCCTCGGCTGTATGTCGTCACCAGGAGCGCTCAGAAGGTGCTGTCCGACGACCGTCCCAATCTCAAGCAGGGCGGACTGCGCGGCCTGCTGCGGGTGATCGGTGCCGAGCACCCGCACCTGCACGCCACCCACATCGACGTTGACGAGCACACCAACGCCGAGCAGGTGGTGCGCCAGCTGCTGCTGGCGGGGCCGGAAGAAGACGAGACCGCCTGGCGCTACGACGAGTGGTACACGGCGCGCTTGTGCCCGGCTCCGCTGCGCCCCGAAGAGCGGCAAACCACCGTCGCGGTCCACGAACGCGACGGAATGCGCATGCAGATCCGCACGCCAGGTGACCTGCAAACGATGGAGTTCGCCGCGTTCGACCGGGTTCCGCCGGGTCCCGGACAGATCGAAGTCGCGGTCACCGCATCGAGCATCAACTTTGCCGATGTTCTAAACGCGTTCGGCAGGTACCAGAACCTCGACGGGATTTTGCCCCGGCTGGGCACCGATTTCGCCGGCGTGGTGACGGCCGTCGGACCCGACGTCACCAACCACAAGGTCGGCGACCACGTCGGGGGTATGTCCCCCAACGGCTGCTGGGCCACATTCGTCACCTGCGATGCGCGCCTGGCCACGACGCTGCCACCGGGCCTGACCGACGCCCAGGCCGCGGCGGTGACCACCGCGAGCGCCACCGCCTGGTATGGCCTGAATGATCTGGCCCGCATCAAGGCCGGCGACAAGGTGCTGATCCACTCCGCAACCGGCGGCGTCGGACAAGCCGCGATCGCTATAGCCCGCGCGGCAGGTACCGAGATCTACGCCACCGCCGGCAGCCCGAAGCGTCGAGAACTGTTGCGCGACATGGGAATTGAGCACATCTACGACTCGCGCAGCATCGCGTTCGCCGAGCAGATCCGCCGCGACACCGACGGTTATGGCGTGGACATCGTGCTCAACTCTGTGACTGGCGCCGCACAACTTGCCGGGCTCAAACTGTTGGCGCTGGGTGGGCGGTTCATCGAGATCGGCAAGCGTGACATCTACGGCGACACCAAGCTGGGCCTCTTCCCGTTCCGTCGCAACCTCGCGTTCTGGGGTGTCGACTTGGGATTGATGTCGGTCAGCCATCCCCAGCAGGTCAGCGAGTTGCTGAGCACGGTCTACCGGTTGACCGCCGAGGGCGTGCTGCCGATGCCCGAGAGCACGCACCACCCGCTTGCCGAGGCGGCCACGGCCATTCGGGTGATGAGCGCGGCCGAGCACACCGGCAAGCTCATCCTCGACATCCCGCAGGCTGGGCGCAGGAGCGTGGTGCTACCGCCCGAGCAAGCTCCGGTGTTCCGACGCGACGGCTCCTACGTCGTCAGCGGCGGTCTGGGTGGCCTTGGGCTGTTCCTGGCCGAGAAGATGGCCGCCGGCGGCGCTGGCCGGATCGTGCTCAGCTCCCGCTCTCAGCCCACGCTAAAGGCACTGGAGACAATCGAACTCGTCCGTTCGATCGGATCCGACGTGGTGGTGGAGTGCGGCGACATCGCCCAGGCCGACACCGCCGAGCGGTTGGTGGCAACGGCAACCGCGACGGGACTGCCGTTGCGTGGTGTGCTGCACGCGGCTGCGGTGGTCGAGGACGCCACCTTGCTCAACATCACCGACGAGTTGATCGACCGTGACTGGGCGCCCAAGGTGTACGGCGCGTGGAATCTGCACCAGGCCACCGCATCTGCGCCGCTGGACTGGTTCTGCTCGTTCTCCTCGGGGGCCGCTCTGCTGGGTTCGCCGGGTCAGGGCGCCTACGCCGCGGCCAACAGTTGGCTGGACGCCTTCACCCACTGGCGGCGCGCACATCGCCTCCCGGCCACTGCGATCGCCTGGGGAGCCTGGGCCGAGATCGGCCGCGGTGCAGACTTTGCGGAAGGCACGGGCGCTGCGATCACTCCAGACGAGGGCGCCTACGCGTTCGAGGAGCTGCTGCGCCACGACCGCGCGTACACAGGCTACACCCCGCTCATCGGAACACCGTGGATAGCTTCCTTCGCAGAACGCAGCAAGTTCCTTGAAATGTTCAAGTCCGCGGGGCAAAAGCGTTCGGGTTCAAGCAAATTGCGTGCCGAGCTGGCCGAGCTGCCCCTCGACGAGTGGCCCACCCGGCTGCGGCGCTTGCTGTCCGAGCAGATCGGCCTGATTCTGCGTCGCAACATCGATGCGGATCATCCGCTTTCCGAGTACGGCCTTGACTCGCTGGGCAACCTAGAATTGCGCACCCACATCGAGGCCCAAACAGGGGTACGCATCACCTCTGCCGACATCACCACCGTTCGGGGTTTGGCGGATTACCTGTACGAGAAGCTGGCGCCCAAGGAGGAGGAGGCCACCACACCTGCGTGAGGTAGGTCCTGAAGTCAAAGTCGAGTGCACTGCATAGGTCGGTAAAGGAGGGAACGTGTTCATTGGTGGAGGCTCTGAGCATGACCGCCTGCAAGTTGGAAACGCGTACGACTGGGACTCGGGGTCAGGCTCGGTCGTGACTTGGCAGCCAACACCTGCCTGCCTTATGAAAGCCCAGCAGGCGCCGGCAAGTCCGGTGTCCCCCAGTTGTATGCAGGCAGGCCATCTTCGTGGCTTTGTCGAGTTCCGGGAGCGGGGGCTCGACTATTCACGAGCAGTCATGGGCTCCTGGGACGTACCCGGCCGTTGCGATATCCGCGCCATGACCTACGTCATCAACGCACACCTCCGGCGCCACGCGACGTACCACAGCTGGTTCGAGTACAAGAATGAGAGAAACATCATCCGGCACACCATCAAGAACCCTCGCGATATTCAATTTGTCGCGAAAGAGTATGGCGTGCTGACGCAGTCCGAATGGCAAGACCACGTATTGGCTACGCCCGACCCGCTGCAGTGGGATTGCTTTAGGTTCGGCATCATTCAGTACGATGACCGCTTCGCGTTGTATGCGGTTGTCGACCATCTCCACTGCGACCCGATGCTGATCGCCGGATTGTATGTAGAGATTCTGATGAACTACAACGCGCTCCTCGAGGGCAAACCGCCCGTGATACTGCCACCTGCGGCCAGTTATGACGAGTTCTGCATGCGCGAAGGCCAAACGGTGTCCTCGATGACCTTGGATTCACCGGAGGTGCGCAAGTGGATCGAATTCGTTGAAGCCAACGGCGGAGCTCCGCCGGATTTCCCACTGCCGCTTGGTGATCAGTCGATACCGTGCGGCGGGGACGTTCACGCGCAGCAGCTGTTGGGCCCGGACCTAACAGCTCAGTTCGAATCCCTGTGCCAGCGGGCGGGTGCCCGGTTCAGCGGTGGTTTGTTTGCCTGCGCCGCGCTAGCTCAATACGAGTTGACCGGCGCGGAAACGTACTACGGGCTTACCCCCACCGATAAGCGGAAGAGTCCGGCAGATTTCATGACGGTCGGTTGGTTCACCGGTGTGGTGCCGTTCAGCGTTCCTGTCGCCCCGAACTCATTCGAAGAAACTGCCCGCGCCGCTCAGGCATCGTTTGATGCAAATATGAGCCTCGCGAATGTGCCGTACGACCGCGTGTTGGAGTTGGCCCCTTGGCTGAGGAGGCATGGACCTCAGTTCACCATGATGAGCTACATGGATGCGGGTCTCCCTCCCCTGTCTGCCATCGTCGCTACCGCACTGGATGGCGTGAACGCGACCGCCTTCACCGATGGCAGGAGTCCGGCGTACATGTACTCGACGGTTTTCCGTCTGTTCGATGAGGTCTCGATAATGGTGTCTTACCCAAACAATCCGGTCGCCCGCGAGTCGGTGATCCGCTATACGGAGCAAATGAAATCGATGTTTGATCGGGTGGTTGCGGGCAGCTTGGCGGAGGTACCGGTTCGCGTCGCCAGGTAAGCATCGAAGCACTTCACTTTTTAGCGAGCCGGCCGGTGCTGCGGACCGCGCCTCCGCGCCACCGGAACTGAAAGGCTGAGTTTCGCTGATGGAGTTTGTCTTGGCGGCCCACGGAACCCGTGGCGACGTCGAGCCCTGCGCCACGGTTGGCGTGGAGCTGCGCCGCCGAGGACACGGAGTCCGAATGGCTGTGCCACCCAACCTGGTTGGCTTCGTCGAGTCCGCCGGACTTTCGGCGGTCGCCTATGGGCCGGACACGCGAGAGCAGATAGTCGCGGTCGCGGATTTCACTCACAACGCCTTCAAGATCCAGAATCCGGTCAACTTGCTGCGCGACGGCAGGGAGCTCTTTGTCGCGGGCTGGGCGGAGATGAGCTGGACGCTTACCTCGCTGGCGGACGGCGCCGGCCTGCTATTGACGGGCCAGACTTACCACGGCCTCGTGGCGAATGTCGCTGAGTACTACGGCATTCCGGTGGCCGGGCTGCATCACTTCCCGGTGCGGGTCAACGGTCAGATCGGCCTTCCATTCCTACCGTCGCCGGCGCTCGCGGTTCGCGCCACATTGAAAGCGGGCTGGTGGCTGTATTCGCACATCATCACCAAGGCGAACGAGGACGCGCAGCGCCGTGAACTGGGCCTCCCGACGACAGCGATCCCGGCCGGGCGGCGGATGACCGAAGGCGGGACGCTTGAAATCCAGGCCTACGACCAAGCGGTATTTCCGGGGCTCGCGGCGGAATGGAACGGCCGGCGACCCTTCGTCGGCGCGCTGACGTTGGAATTGGGAACGCACACGGACGATTTGCTCGCTTCATGGATTGCCGCCGGTACACCGCCGATCTACTTCGGTTTTGGCAGTACGCCGGTCCAATCTCCGGCCGACACGGTAGCCATGATCTCGGAGGCGTGCGCAGAGTTAGGCGAACGGGCGTTGATCTACTCCGGCCCCGACGGCTCCGAGGCCATTCCGCATGCTGACCACGTGAAACTCGTGGGCCAGCTCAACTACACGACGATCTTGCCCCTGTGCCGCGCGGCCGTTCACCATGGCGGCGCTGGTACCACCGCTGCGAGCCTGCGAGCCGGCCTGCCGACGCTGATCCTTTGGGATGTGGCCGACCAGTTCATCTGGGCGACGCAGGTCAAACGGCTAAAAGTCGGCTCCGCCAAGCGCCTTTCGAACATCACCCGAAAATCGCTGGTCGCAAAGCTCCGCAAAATCCTCGCGCCGGAATGCGTGGCCCGAGCCCGCGAGATCGCTCCGCGGATGACCAAGCCCGCCGTCGCCGTTGGCACCGCCGCAGATCTTTTGGAGGAGACCGTCCGCGTTGGCTTCTGAGAGGGTGGCCCTGAACCAGCCTTCTCGCAGATGCGTGGTGCAAGCGAGCGGGAATGAGTTGCACCACTTGCGGTTGTGCGTTATCTCCACTGGGTGTACTCATGCTGCCCGAACACCGGCACCGTAATGAGTAAAGAAACGGGCTAAGCGTAGGCCGGGCATAGTCGCCGCGCGGCCATTCGGGGTGGGGCAATGCGACGCGCCGGCGACTCAAAGGTTTCAATCGGGGCAATGCCCACACGCCTTCGCCGTCAGCCAACACGCCCCCGGCGTGCGGTATCTTCCAAAAGATCTGCGGTGGTGATCACGCTGGCAGCAGGCTTGGTCATCCGGCCCGCGACCTCACGGGCTTGAGTCGTATAGCACGGCGCGATAATACGGCGGAGGTCCGCTACAAGCGATTCGCGGGTCGTCTTCGAGAAGCGCCGGGAGGTACCCACTCCCAGCCGTTTGACCGCAGATGCCCAGATCGGCTGATCGAACGCGATCCAGAGAATCAACGTGGGGATTCCGGCTCGCAGGCCCGCCGATGTGGTGCCCGCGCCGCCGTGGTGGACAACCGCGCGGCACGCGGGAAAGATGGCCGCATGGTTGACCGCGCCCACTACTTTCACGTGGTCGAAATGCGGGGCGCCGGTGAAGTTACTCGCGCCGGAGCAAATCAAGGCTCGCTCGCCTAAATCCGCGCAGGCCGCGCTGATCATGGCGATAGTGTCGGCGGGGGACTCGACCGGCATGCTGCCAAAGCCGAAGTAAATCGGCGGTGTTCCAGCGGAAATCCACGACGCGATCTCGTCGTCGGCATCCGTCGTCAACTCCATCGTCAGCGCGCCAACAAAGGGCCGTCGCCCGCCCCATTCTGCTGCCACTTCGGGAAAGCAGAGCTCGTCGTAGGTCTGGATCTCGAGCGACCCGCGTTCCATGATCCGTAGCGGCGAAGGGCCTGTTGCCTTTGGCAGGCCTAGTTCACGGCGTTGCGCGTCCTCCGCCTGCTTCGTCATACGCCAATACAGCCAGCTGGCTACCGTCATTGCCGAGCGGATCAACGGCGAGGGGAGAGTCAACGGCGACGGGGGAATCGGAATGACGTAGCCGTTGACCCGCTGCGGGAAAGCGTGCAGCGCGGCAAACGGAATGTCGTAATACTCCGCGACGTTCGCGACGACCTCCTGGTAAGGCACGCCCGTCAATAGCAGATCGGCCCCATCTGCCAGCGACGTCAGCACCGTGCTAATCTCTGCCCAACCCTGCGTAACAGGCTCCATAGCCTTGCGCAGCAACGTGATCGGATTCTGGATCTTCCACGAGTTGCGGAAGGTAGCCGGGGCCATCAGCTCCACAAAGTCCGGCCCGTAAGCGACGGCCGCAAGCCCGGCCGACTCGACGAAGCCAACCAGGTTGGTCGGGACCGCCATGCGCACTTCGTGCCCTCGGCGCACTAGCTCAAGCCCTACGGCAGCGCAGGGCTCGATATCGCCGCGAGTTCCATGGCTTGCCAGAGCAAATTTCATCGACAGAGCTTAGCCTTTCATTTGCCGTGCGCGGAGGCGAGTTCCGGCGGCATCGGTCATTGCCTGTCGTTCCTGGACTGGCGGTTCGCCGTTGGCAGTCATATGACCGTGCAGCGCGGTTCCGGGACGTTCGTGTGGGTTGTTTTGCTGACCATTCCTACGGTCGGATCTGGTGTTGCGCGGCAACACGCTGATAATCACGACAGTGCGGCGGTCCGCTAGGCGGGGCCGCGACATCAATCCTTGGCGAAGCAGTACACCCGGTAAGAAAACCCTCCAGCGCGCCGCAAATCCCAGTCCAACACGCCGACGCCATAACGGATTACGGAGTTCATGAATGCCGGCAGGCGGCCAGTGATCTGCTCCTGCGTCCCCTTCGTGTTCGCCGCCAGCCCACGCTTGGCCTCTTCGTCGATGGCCCGTTCCGAAATCTTCCGCAACGGGGCGTTGGCCAGCGCCGCCTCCCACTCGGCAATGGCCGGAGCCCGCCGGGAATCGGTGTACAAAAGATGGCCTCCCGGGCGAAGCACGCGTGCCACTTCAGTCAGGAAGCGCGGAAAGTGCGGGTATTGGTGGGAGGCTTCGACATTGATCACCGCGTCGAAGGATTGGTCGGGGAAGGGCAGGTTTTCGGCATCGCCCTGCACGAAATCCAGGCCCGGCAGCTTGTGCCTTTCGCGGCACTTGTCGATGCTGGCGGGGTTCAAGTCCAGCCCTGTGTAGGAGGCTGGGCCCAGGTTGCGCACGATGTACGAGGCTCCGCCACCGGCTCCGCAACTGACCTCCAGCACTTTTTTGCCGGTGAGGTCCACCTGGGAGGTGGTCACGTGATAGAGCTGGATGCAGTACCGGTTGGGCTCGTCGGACGCCGCCAATGGCAGCCCCATCGGAGGATCCTCCTCGTAGCCGAAGTTGAAAAACACCACGTCATCGCCGACCTGGCGGGTGCCGAGGGGCAGCAAATACTTCGTAGTGAGTTTTCCGACGAGCGGGTTGGATTGCAGGCGGTATCCGAGGGCCATGGGGAGAGTGTTGCACGGATCCGCGGCGCCACATGCCAAATGGGCGCGTTGACCGCAGCATCTTCCACAAGTCGCGGACGAGCCAGCTTGCGCCAGAACGAAATCCGCAAGGCCGCGGCCGTATTGGCTTTTGCGGTCGCCGAGGTGACTCGTCGTTTGCGAACACGAGATGAGCCAAGGGCCGACAACTCGTCGGGAATTGCGGCGGTGCCCCACGTCCGCCCTGGTCAGTTCTCTGCGACGGGCAACCGGTCAGGTTAGTCCCGGAACAGGACGCTGACCAGCGGATTCACTGTCACGATCACGGCCGCATTACGGTAACTGCCAGGTTTGTGATTACCCCACGCGGGTGGGCGCTTGATTGTAGGGTTGATGGGTGTCAAGCCGGACCGGCGCCGGTGAGGCGGCCAAACCCGGGGGGATCTTCGACCGCATCGGCGATGTCGTCGTGCGGTGGCCGCTGCTCGTAATCGCGGCCTGGATCGCGGTTGCGGCCGTTCTGGCGCTGACGCTTCCGCCGCTTCCGGTACAGGCCGCAAAGCGCGATCAAAAGCCCTTGCCGGACGACGCCCCCACGTCGATCACCGCCCAAGAGATGGGCAAGGCGTTTGGCGAAACGGGAGGGCCGGCCTCCGTCTTGATGATCCTTTTGACCGATGAGAAGGGTATTTCACCCGCTGACGAGGACGTCTACCGCAAGCTCGTTGACAATCTGCACCAAGACGCGCAGGACAAATTGTCGGTGCAGGACTTCCTCAGCACACCGGCCATGCGCGAGGTCTTCGCCAGCAAGGACGGCAAGGCCTTCATCTTGCCGGTTGCCATCCCGGGTGCGCCCACCGCGACGCTTGCGGCGTTCCATCGGGTCAAAGAGATCGTCAAACAGACCACCGCGGGAACCACGCTGACCGCCAATGTCAGCGGACCGGCGGCCACGTTGGTCGACGCCACCGCCATGGCCGAGGACGACGCGCATTTCATCGAGATCGCCACCGTGCTCAGCGTGCTGATCATCCTGTTTGTCATCTACCGAAACGTCATCACCATGTTGGTGCCGCTGCTCAACATCGGTGCATCCCTGGCGACCTCGCAGGGCGTGTTGTCCGGGCTGGCCGAACTGGGCATGCCCGTGAACATTCAGACCATGATCCTGATGAGTGCGGTCATGATCGGGGCAGGAACGGATTACGCTGTCTTTCTGATCAGCCGCTATCACGATTATGTGCGGCGAGGCCAGGATTCGGATCAAGCGGTCAAGAACGCGTTGCTGTCTATCGGCAAAGTGATCGCCGCGTCAGCAGCCACCGTCGCAGTTACCTTCCTCGCGATGATCTTCACCAAACTGGAAGTGTTTTCTGCGGTGGGTCCGGCAATTTCAGTTTCGATCGTGGTGGCGTTGCTGTCTGCATTGACGCTGCTGCCCGCCGTGCTCGTACTCACCGGACGCCGTGGCTGGATCAAGCCCCGACGCGACCTGACCGCTCGCTTGTGGCGGCGCACGGGAACGCGCGTTGTGCGCCGACCACGCATCCATCTGGTCGCCAGTCTGATCGTGCTCATCTCCCTGGCTACTTGCACGAGCGTGATGCGCTTCAACTATGACGATCTCAAGACAATGCCGGCCGTGGACAGCTCCAGGGGATATGACGCGATGAATCGCCATTTCCCGATGAACGCGATGAGCCCTATGGTGCTCTTCGTTAAGTCATCCCACGACTTGCGGACACCGGCGGCCCTTGCCGACCTCGAGCAGATGGCCAGCCGGGTGAGCCAACTGCCCGATATCACGATGGTGCGGGGCTTAACGCGGCCCAACGGAGAACCGCTGGAACAGATGAAGCTATCGTTTCAAGCCGGCGAGGTCGGCGGCAAACTCGACGAAGCATCCGGTCAGATCCAGAACCACGGAGGCGACCTCGACAAGCTGGTCAACGGTGCCAACCAGCTGGCCGGCGCTCTAGCCCAGGTTCGGGATCAAGTCACCGGTGCCGTTTCTCGTCTGAGCGGAGTGGTCACGGCGCTGACGGCTATAGAAAACGCGATGGGTGGCGACAACGCAATCAACACCCTCGAGCAGGCGGCCCAGTTCACCGGGCGCATGCGGTCACTCGGCGACAGCCTAAGCGCCTCCACTGGGGACGCTGAAAACGTCGCCGCATGGGCCGGCCCAATGGTGAGGGCCCTCAATGACAGCCCGGAGTGCAATGCCGATCCCGGCTGCGTGAATTCGCGTGCCGGGTTGGCGGCGCTGGTGGCGGCAAACAACGACGGAACCCTTACCTCGATCAAGGGTCTGGCTCAGAACCTTCAAGCGACCAAGCAAGGCCTGACCGTCGGCCAGATACTGGACAAAGTGCAGCAACAGCTGAACCAGGCCGCTGGTGCCTTGAGGACTATTAAGACCCTTCAGTCCACGATGGGCCAAATGCAACAAGGCTCCAATGCCCTCGCCAACGGGAGCCGAGCATTGGCCGATGGTGTGAAACAGCTGGTCGATCAGACCAGAAGGATTGGCAGCGGGCTCGGCGAGGCGTCGCAATTCCTATTGAACATGAAGCGCGACGCCGATAAGCCGTCGATGGCGGGCTTCAATCTTCCGCCACAGATCACGACGAGGGACGAGTTCAAGAAGGGCGCCCAGCTCTTCCTATCGCCGGACGGGCACGCGGCGCGGTACTTCATCCAAAGCGCACTGAATCCGTTCACCACTGCCGCTATGGATCAGATCGACAAGATCCTCAAAGCCGCACGATCGGCGCAACCGAATACCGAACTGTCAGACGGCTCAGTAGCGGTGGCGGGAGTTCCCAGTGCCCTTAACGACACGCGCGACTACTACAACAATGACATCCATTTCATCGTCATCGCGACCATCATCATTGTGTTTCTGATTCTGGTCGCTCTGCTACGAGCGATCGTTGCGCCGCTATATCTCATCGGTTCGGTGCTGCTTTCGTACCTGTCAGCTATGGGTCTCGGCGTCCTCGTGTTCCAATTAATCCTCGGCAAGGACCTGCACTGGAGCCTTCCCGGTCTGTCCTTCATTCTGCTGGTCGCAGTCGGCGCGGATTACAACATGCTGCTCATCTCACGCATCCGCGACGAGTCACCGCACGGTGTGCGAGTCGGCGTTATTCGCACCGTAGGTTCGACCGGTGGCGTGATCACATCGGCTGGTCTCATCTTCGCCGCCGCAATGTTCGGCCTGATGACCGCCAGCATCTACACCATGGCCGAGGCCGGTTTCATCCTCGGTACGGGAATTTTGATCGACACATTCCTGGTGCGCACCATTACGGTGCCGGCTTTGGCAGCCATGATCGGCCAGAAGAACTGGTGGCCCTCACGCCTTGGAAAGAGCCCGGCTCAGGTGTACGCGGCGTACCAGACGAAGCAGCGCCAACTGGAACAGATAGCCGACCAATTGGTCCGGCTGAAAGTCATCCCTGGCCGAAAACCCCAGGCCTCGGTGTCTTCAATACGAGCAACCAAGGTCGCTCCCCTCATGGACGGTAACGCAACCTGCGACCGAGAGACCACCACGTTCGGCCAACCGTCAATTGACCCTGTTCGCGACCACGCGCTCCCCTTGTTCGATCTCAGCGGCCTGTCACATCACGCGGCCTACGATCTAAAAGAATCGGCGTTGGATTCGTCGACTTCCGCCAACGGCAACGGCAAGCACAAGATCGACCGCTATCTCGGCCACTCGCTACCGCTGTTCGGCCCCGCCGTCCTGTCACATCCGCTAAGCACCATCAGAACCAACGGCGACGGCCATGCCAACGGCAACGGTTACAGCGAACAATCGGTCGAGGATGACCTCGGCCATTCCCTCCCGCTGTTCGGTGCCAACGTCCTGTCATATCAGGCCACCAACGGCAACGGCGAACACCCCACCACCTAGTTCGAAGTTCCCCTAGCGTCGCGGCGTGTTGGGCTGTGACCAGCGGTTTTGTGGCCTAGCTGGTTGGGTGTACTGACTACGCGACACCGTGGCGGTGGGATATGCCGAGTAATTCGAGGGCCCGCCGCTGCAGCGGGGTGGGGGTGGTGAGGATGGTGAATGCTGGCAGGTCGTTGGTGGGTTGGATGTGGTTGGCGCAGATGGTGGCCAGGTCGGCGAGCAGGCTGGTGAAGCTGTGCACCGGGTAGTCGTCTTCGGTGCGTTTGCGCGCTGCCTTGGTGAGGGCTTCATCGGAGCGTTGGGCGGCGGCGACGGGGTCGGCGCGTTTGGCGGCTGCGGCGGGTTTGTCATTGTCCTGGAACAGGATTGGCGCGAGGGCTTGTTTCATGTGCCAGCTGATGTAGTAGGACAGCATGCGCAAGAACATGTGGGCGCGCACTCGATCGGCTAGGCGGTGGCGGATTGGGCGCACGTCCAGCTCGGTGTTGAGCGCGCGAAAGAACCGTTCGACGTCGGCGAGGTCTTTGTAGCGGCCCACGACATCGTCGCGGCCCAGGGCGTGTTCGGGCAGGCTGGTGCGCAGCACGTAGATGCCGTCCAGGGCGGCCTCGGCGGTGATCTGATCGTCCTTGCGGGTGAAGGTGAATGAGTCGTCGGTGATCTGGAGGTCAAAGTGCTTGGCCATCTTGTAGTGGTTGCGCACCTTGCCCACCCGCAGGGCGATCTTGTCTTTGCCGCGCAACGGGCGGCGTTGGCGGCCGGTGGCCGCGGCGATCTTGTCGAGTTCTTTCTCGGTGGCCGCCAGCAGCTCGCCGCGTTTGCGGGCGCGCTCATCGGCCAAGGCCGGGTTGTGGCAGCACACCAGCCGCTCGCCGGGGTAGTCCGGGTGGCTGATCTCGACCAGGTTCTGCTCATCAAACAGCGACAGCTGCAGCGCGCCGTCGCTGACCAGGGCGTTGATCTGCGGGGCGCGCAGCGCGCTGAGCCAATCCAAGTGGGCCGGGCGTAACTCCTTTTCGATGCGAGCACTGGTGAGCATGCCCCGATCACCCACCACAGCGACCCGAGACAACCCGAACCGGGTCTTGAGCTTGGTGATCTGAGCTGCCAGGGTTTTCGGGTCGGCGGTGTTGCCCTCGAACACCTCAATGGCCACCGGCACCCCCTTCGGGGAGCACAGCAGCCCGTAGACGATCTGCAACCTGCCTTTGACCCCGTCGCGGGCATGCCCGATCGCGCCCAGCGGGCAGGTGCGGCCCTCGAACGCCGCCGAGGACACGTCATAGAGCACCAGCGTGCCGTTGGCCAGATGCCGTGCAGCCAAGGCCTTTTCGATGGCGTCCTTGCGGGCCAGCACCCAGTCCATCGCCGCATAGAGGTCGTCCTCATCACAGCAGGCCACACCCAGCACCGCACCCAGTGAGCTGGTGGCGGTCTCGGCGCGCAGCCCGCGCGCGGTCGCCAGCTTTGAGCCCGGCGCGATCACCTGCGCGGCCAGCATGGCCAGCACCAAATCCCGGTGGCGCGACGGTGTGGGGTCGATCAGCTCGGGCATGCCCAGCCGGGCCGCGCTGCCCAGTACCGCGGCCACATGCCCGTGCGGCAGGCTGCGGGTGATCTCCAACGCCTGGGTCAGATCCAGCTTCGGGGACTGCCCCTTGAGCACCCGCCGCAGATCGTCGACCTTCTCCTCCGGCCAGCCGGACAGATTGGCCAGGGTGCGGTTTTTCACCTTGCCGCCTTCGCGGTAGCTCTGCCGCAACAGGATCGCCGGCGGCGACCCCCGATTCGGCACCACGGCCACGTACATGTCTATGTTTATAGCGCACATGTGCGGATGCTTCGTAAGCGACACGCACTTTCACCAGAATAATGGAATATACATGTCTACGATCGACCACGGTCGCGCACGAAACAGCTGCTCACAACCACGCGCGGTGTTCAGGACCCCGCCACAAGGGGGAACTTCGGCCTAGTTCTCCTGGTGGACACCTCCGCACACGCCGAAGATCGCCTCAATCAGTAGTGGGCGGTGATGCTAAGCGTCTAGCCGAGTGAACTCGTCTTGTCGGTACAGCTCGACGCACTGCGATCGTCTGATCTTGCCGCTTGTGGTGATAGGAATCGAGCCAGGCGATACCAATACCAGATCTGCCACACTCAGCCCATGAGACTTCGAAATCGCTGACGTGACTTCACGTTTGACGACGCGCAGTCTGTCCGTCACATCGTCGTCGGAGTCGCCTCGCTTCTTGAGTTCGATAATCGCGACCAGTTTTTCGATGCCGTTATCCGGAACCGCTATCGCCGCGCAGCGCCCTGCGGTGATCTCCTGGATCGTCGCCTCGATGTCGTCGGGAGAGTGGTTGCGCCCGTAGACAATCAGGAGGTCCTTGATACGGCCGATGATGAACAGCTCGCCGTCGGAGAAAAAGCCCGAATCCCCGGTTCGCAGCCAAGGACCTTCGGGCGTGTCCTCCGAAGGGTTGACGATCATTGCGCCGAACGTGCTCTTACTCTCTTCAGGTTTGCGCCAGTAGCCGGAAGCGACGTTGTCGCCGTGCACCCAGATTTCGCCGACCGTTCCCTGTGGACACTCGCGACTGGTGTCGGGATCGACGATGCGCACCAGCTGCGACTTCGGCGCACCGTAACTGACCAGCGGTGTGCCGCTTCCAGTTGCGCACCGGTTCACTTGGCCGCCAGTTAGTTTCTCGGATTCGAAGTACCCTATTTCGGGTGGTTCGCCCGTTTTACGGGTCGCTATGTACAGCGTTGCTTCCGCCATGCCATATGAAGGCCGTAGCACCGCGGGGTCGAGATTAAAGGGGGCGAACCGGTCAACGAATCGCTTGAGAGTCGCGGGCTGTACCCGCTCACTACCGTTGAGGATCGAGTGCACACCTCCGAGATGAAGCCCGGCCATGTCGTCGCTTGATGTCTTGCGCACCGCCAATTCGAAAGCGAAGTTCGGTCCTGCCGAAAATGTGCGTCCGTTGCTTGCCAGCAGTTGCATCCATCGGGCCGGTCGCTGCAGGAACCCCACCGGGCTCGTTACCACGGTCGGTGCGCCCACGAGAATCGGAAAGATAGCTGCTAATAGCAGGCCCATGTCGTGGTACAAGGGCAGCCAAGACACCGCCGTGAGCCCCGGCGGCAGGACGACCCCCCCATCGACCGTAAAGAAGTCGGCAACGACCTGTTCGAAATTGGCGAAGACATTTTGGTTTGAGACCGTGACACCGGCCGGCGTACGAGTGGACCCCGAAGTGTACTGCAAATACAAGATATCCGACCGGTCAGTACCGCCGGCGCGAGATCCCGGCCGAGCGGATCTCTGTCGAGAATTTAGATCCAGCAAATCAACTTCGACGATTGATGGTGCGGATTGATCCTGCTGCGGCTGTGCGTATCCGCTGACATTGTCAACGACAGCGGACGTCGTGAGGATGACAGCGGGCGTAGTATCGGCCAGCACCGAAATAGTACGCTCATCGTGTGCGCCGCCATAAGGCGCCGAGAGCGGAACCGCGACAAGTCCGGCCTGGAGTGCGCCGAGAAAGCCAACAATATAGTCAAGTCCCTGAGGCGCCAGTATTACTGCCCGATCACCAGTCGATCCGCGAAGTTTGAGCTGTTCGCCAAGGTTAAACGCTCGCTGATACAACTGCGACCACGTCAGACTTACCGCAACGCCGTCCCAATCCTGGTCGTAATCAATGTATGTGACCGCGGTATCGTTGGGTTGCAGGCTGGCGCGTTCGCGCAGCACGGCAGGAAATGAAGACTGAACCACGGACAACAGATTACCTTCGTCAGGAGCGTTTCTGGCCAGGAGCGGCAAGGTTACAACCGTACCAACCCGCCGTCGCGGCCGGCGGTCGGCCGCGCAGCGCGCCCTCTCGGCGCGCTTCGCCGACGCGCGCCTGCCCGGGCGCAAAGCGCTGCGCATCGCGCCGCAAATAAACTACCGTATACGCGGTGGACAATCGACTCGCACACATGGATCAAGCGTCATTTCTCGGTCTGCGGGCGCTTGGCAATAGGGCGCTCGCGCAGTGGAGCTGGATATACAACCGCCCGGTAAATGTTGACGGGTTGCGTCGTTTCCACCGCAATCTTGGATACGGGTTGTTGGGACGACGGGTCGAACGGTCTCCGTTACCTTTCGCGCGTGATCGGTGGGTCTTCTCCCGGGGGCCTGAAGACGTCGAGATCGCTGAAACACCGCGTCGGCGCGCCGATGTGAGCGCATGGACCTACGAGCGGGCCTGCCTACCCCTCGATCCAGAATGGGGACCCAGCTGGCATCTTGGAGCGCTTCCGCTCGAGGACGGCGGGACCGCGGTTAGCCTGGTGGTTTCGCATACCCTTGCCGATGGGCTTGGATTCTTTCAAGCGATCACCGATGCAGCTAACGGTAGGACTCGCTATCTGGGGTATCCACGTCCCGGTTCGCGCACGCGCGGGCGGGCTCTGGTTCAGGACGGCTGGCAAACCATCGCGTCGGCGCCGGAGCTGGCGCGGGCGCTGGCAGCGACAGCGCGCGTCGCTCGGCACAGGCGTAAGGACCTCGCCGCATCGATCACATCGGCACCACCTTCCCCAAGGGTAGCTGGCGACGATCAGCCTGTAGCGGTGCCTTCCCTGACCGCATATGTCGACCTGGCGGAATGGGACGCGCGCGCGAAAAGCATTGGCGGAAACGGAAACACGCTGCTCGCAGGATTCGCAGGCAGACTTGGCGTGAGAATGGGGCGCATTTGTGACGACGGAACGGTCACCCTATCGCTGCCGATAAGCGACCGCACCGAAAACGATACGCGTGGGAACGCATTGACGTTCCCCGTCGTTTCTGTCGACCCGACGTACCTGTCGTCGGATCTCGGGGGAATACGCGTCAAGGTCAAGCAAGCACTTGCCGACCTGGCGGAGACCTCCGAGGAGTTGTTGGCGCCGCTGGCACTGACATCGATGACTCCGAAGTGGGTGGCACGGAGGGCAGCAGGAATGGGATTGGGTACCGCCGGCCTTCCCATCGGTTGCTCCAATGTTGGTGATCTGGACCCGGCGGTGAACCGCCCGGATGGCAGCGATGCCGATTACACGGCCGGGCGATTAATCGAACCCGGTATCAACAAGCGCACCCTCGAACGCATGGGTGGCCAGCTGTATGTGGTTTCGGGACGGGTCCGCGGGAAAATCTGGTTCTCGATCAACGCATACGTTGCTGGCCGGACAAACTCCCAAGATGCGCTGCATGAGGTCACATCACGCACGTTCGCCGAATTCGATCTGGCTGCAGAGATTCATGGGTAGTCACCATGAGCTGCTGATTCCTTCGATTGGCCTGCCGACTTCACCGTGGGCACTCTGCACATACCATCACGTACCCGCCCAGCGTGGCCGAACTCATGAGAAGGCGCTGCGGCAAGAAGCCATTACGCGGGAGGGCCGAGAATTCCTCTGAAGCGGTCCAATACGCCATCGGAGACGGCTCAGAGACTAGCCACTCCTTGGACCACAGCGGTGACCCCTCCCATAGTCAGTAAGGTGTGCATGATCTGCCGAAGGTGAGCCTGTATCCAGTTTTGGACCTGTTGCACCAGCCCTACAGTCTTTTCCGGCCGCACCATATAACCTACTAGCGGAATTTCGACGATTGAAAGCATTAGGAGGGTGAAGACGACGAATGCGCTGAACTGCGTGCCGAGATCAGCTCTCGACGCCATGATGACGGCCAGCATAGCCACACCATCGATGGGCGGGATCGCCGATGCGGCACCGGCCACAAACACTGGCCAGATAAAGTCGGACTTCACCATGTCGTGCGTGCGGGCGGCGAACCACCCGACTAGGGCCCCCGGTCCATGCGGCTGGCGCACCACATCAGAGACGCCGCCGCTGCCTACAGCTACTTGTTCCTCTACGCGTGCCCGCTCGCGGGCCCTGACGATGACTACGGCCAGCAGCATCAGCACGCCAACGGTGATCTGAAGACGCCCGCCCGTGAAGATCGCGACCGTGGACCTCACATGATCGATGACGGACATCGCGTTCTGAACAGCCACCTGCGTGAAGTCGCGCAAAAGTAGCAGCGCGAACATTGCAAGGCCGATACCCGCCGCCATGCCGCCCAGCCAGAAAGCGAACAGGTTCAGCATGGGGCGCCGCCGGGACGTCAAGACCAGGGCAAATCCCAGACGGACGGGGTCAAGCGCCAGCGCGAATCCCATGTACAACACATAGATCCACATCCGTGGGGATGCTACTCTGCTGCGGCGTGCCCCGCGGTGTAACTAGCGAACTAACGCCGGTGGGTCTTTCACCGGCCATCCTCTCGCCGCGGGGACGGTCGCCGTCGGCCGACGAAGTTCGCGACGTTGCGCGTCCTCCGCTTTCTCTGCTATTGCCCAGTCAAACAAGGTTAATGCGGAGCGGATCAACGGCGACGGCACGATGGGTATAAGGCGGCCGTTGGCCCGCGTGAGTTGGTTCCCGATCGCGATATCGACGCCGAGCATCGGGAGGTCATCGACGCAAGCTCGCCACACGCGAGCTCAACTGCCGCGACAGTTCGGTCTGCTCGACTAGAGAACCTATGCGACACTCGCACCCGCAGAGCGCCTTCTAAACTGGATCGATTGATGTCGCCAGACCGTACCGTCCCAACTGAAAAGGGTGCTTCGCCCATCAACATCCTGAGAGAATCCACGATGGTCGAGGCTTAGCTCGAGACCATCCATCGCCAACCGCCAGAAAGCCTTCACATGAGCCTCAGCCAGGCAACCGATCGAGACGTGGTGGCGGTCGTCGTTCCGACGCATAATCGAGCCGACGTCGTTGGTAAAACGATCGAATCGATTGTGCGGCAGCGAGATGTTACTGTCGGCGACCGCTCACCTGACGGCAGTCAGGCTCTGTCTCCCAAGAACGGTAACTTGTTGGCGGCCGCCAAGCTGCGACGGCAACTTGACGCTGCTAAATCTCGCGGCGCCGACCGGCTGCCCTTCACCACAACAACCTTCGATAAGAGGCTGACACCTGTTGGCGGGCAACACCTCCCCGATTCGGATCTTGATCGGCAGCACGTCCGATTGCTTGGGACAACGGATGTGGAGAGCGCCATCGAATGGCCGAACCCTTACGACGCTGCTTTGAGTGGAGCCGCGAAGTGACGCGCAGAGAGGGCCCCTTGGTCGCCTATCTTGGCTGGCACGGCAGGAACAACCTTGGCGATGACGCGATCTACGAGGCTGTGCGGTCGCAGCTTCCAGGAGCGACCTTTGTCGATATGCCATGCCTTCCACACGAGATGATCCGCGCGGCTGCAACAGGTTTGAATCGCTCGCTGCGGCGCAGCACCCAAGTGCTGGGTGGCGGCACGCTCGTTGGCAGGCGCTTCTGGAGGCGGCTGATCAATCGCGGCATGGCGCTGACAAGAAACAAAGGAAGCTATGCGATCGGTGTTGGCGTTGAAGACCCCGTCTTCTTCGGTCGCAATAGCGGTTCGGAAAAAGACGAGCTGAAACGATGGGCGCCAATACTTTCAGAGTTTCACACTGTGTCTGTGCGAGGTCCCCGAAGCGCTGAACTGCTGTCGGGCATCGGGCTAAGTGTGGAGGTGTCCGGCGACCCAGCACTTCTTCTCCCGCGACCCGACGTAGTTCCAGAAGATGGCCTCATAGGGGTGAATCTCGGTTTTGGCGATGATCTTTGGGGACACGATCCAGCGAAGTTGGCCAACGAAATGTCGGCCGCGGTCAAGCAACTGTCGTCGCAAGGCTATCGGTTCGTCGGGATACTGATGAATCCGGAAGACAAACGGTGGACTGAAGTGGCGCTTAAGGATATCGCCGCAGACGTTGTGTTTCCGGCCGACGCCGGTGCCGCGGCACGGGAACTTGCTCGCTGTTCTGTTGCCATCGTCAGCCGGCTTCACGCGGGGATCTTGGCATCGGTTTCCGACACACCTGTCATTTCGCTCGAATACCAACCGAAATGCAGAGACTTCGCGCTCTCGATCGACGACGAACGGTCTCTCATCCGTACTGACAAGCTAAGCAGTGTCGCCGTAGTCGACCGGGTCGCTGAAGCGCTTGCGGACTCGTCGAATATCAGGACGAAGACACATGCCGCCGTCGCAGGTCTTCAACAACGACTCATGGCCGAGTACGCCGATCTTAGACGTCAACTCGGACTTGGAGGTTGGTAGCAGGCCGTGCGTGTCAACACAACGTCAACAGCCAGTGTGGGCGCATTCCGGGACTGCACGAATGGAAGCCGAGATGTTGCCATCCCATAAAGGTGAAAGGCCAGGAAGGCCACTCCGGTTAAGGCTATGCTGGCGCAGACCCCGATACTGCAAGGGAGGAGAGGTGATGTTCCGGTGACACAAGCGATCATTGACCAGATCTACAGAGAGCGCACGGTAACCGACGGGACCGGCGAAACACATCCGCTGTTTCCCACATCCATCGATGCCGACGAGGGAACGTTCCTGACGGAGTTTATCGCCAACCGTCCCGAAATTGCCCGGACCTTGGAGGTTGGTTGCGCCTGGGGCTTGGCGTCGCTGCATATAACTGGCGCGACGGCGGGTCGGCCGGGGGCATTTCACCTCATCATCGACCCGTATGAGAACAGCGCGTGGAAGGGGGTAGGTGTAGCGAACCTTCAGCGCGCCGGCGTGGATTTCTTCGAGCTTTGGGAAACGTCTTCGGAGCTTAAGCTACCCAGCCTGGTGCAGGCGAACGTCGAACCATTCGACCTTGTCTTCCTCGACGGCTTTCACGACTTCGACCACACGATGGTGGACATGTTCTACGCAAGCCGCCTCATCAAGGTCGGAGGGTACATCGTCCTCGACGACTGCGATTGGCGCAGCGTCGCCAGGGCGGTCTCCTACTATTCCAAGCTTCCGTGCTTCGAGATCGTCGCGGGTTCGAAGGCATCAAATCCCCTCTTCGGGCTTCGGCCTCTTGTCGGAAGCATCCTTAGGCCGATCGCTCCGTTACTCCCGCACTGGCTCTACGACTACGTCTACAGCATGATGAGGTATCCGTCGATGGTCGCCCTCAAGAAGACCGCGGAGGATGAGCGCGGCATTACTTGGTTTCGCTCGTTCTAAACATGTCGAGGGTAATTACCACCCTCTTCAAGAGGACTGATCGCAAGCGGTGGGCCGACCCCCGCAATCTTTACGCGTCTTGGGAATCTCGGAACAAACAGCTTGCGGCGCTTGTGCCGAACAATAGTCGTGTCATTGAGTTCGGGGCCGGCAAGCGGATTCTTGAGCGGTATCTCGACCCATCGTGTACCTACGTGCCGTCTGACGTCATCGACCGTGGGCCGGGGACGATCGTTTGCGACCTGAATCAGAGACCTCTTCCGGACCTCGGTCCAAATGTGTATGACGTCGCCGTATTCAGCGGGGTTCTCGAGTATGTGCGCGATGTCCCCTCCGTGCTCGATTGGTTGACGAAATACGTCGCGGTCTGCGCGCTCACGTATGCCCCCGCAAAAGCCAAGGGCTATTCGCCGGGTGGTCTCGTCGAGACGATTGGCCGCCTGAGGCACGGTTGGATGAACAACTATCGTGAAGAGGAGCTTCGGTCGCTCTTTTGCGACCGAGGCTTCGAACTGGTGCAAGCGGAAGACTGGGAAGAGCAACGCTTGTTTGTCTTTTCGCACCGCCCCTCGGTCACATGACGTGCACCTTTCCGAGCTGCTAGTTCACATTTTTCGGATTTGCTCATGGTTTCGACCAAAGCTCTGGCAGCGCCGTGCGCGCATCGAATCCATAGACTTTGACAAGCTATTCGGAGTAGCAGCGACAACCGAGGTGGCGAAGAGCGCCGCAAAGGACGGAGCCGTCTCCGACTACACGCGCGCTCACAGCTCCGAAGGAGCATATGGTCGACGACCTCTTACACGAGGCCGCCGCCTTGGCCAAAATGGTCCAGTACGGGCGTCAGTCAACTAGGCTACATCGTCGTCAAGGCGGTTCCGCCTGCACTTTAGTGAGGAGTACACGAGATGCTGGCGTTCATCACGACCTTGCGTCACCCACGGAACGCCGCAGACTACGGCCGCGTCGAAGCGCTGTTGCAAGACACCCTGGCGTCGCTCACTCAACAATCGTCCGACGACTATGTGGTGATCATCGTCGGCAATCGGCGACCGGCGTTCCCGCTGCCGAAGCGCGTCATTTTCGTCGAAGTCGACTTCCCGCCTCCCTCCGACCTCAAAGGCCCCCGCACCGGTCCGGCGTCAGTAATCTGGGATAAGGGCACCAAGAACGGTGTCGGTCTCCTCGTCGCACGCGACTTCGGGCCGGAATACGTGATGTTCGTGGACGCCGACGACTTCGTCCACCGAGAGCTTGCGGCTTTTGTTCAGGCTCGCCCTGGCCATGCCGGGTGGGTAGTCAAACGTGGGTTGATGTACTCGCGCAGGAGGAACGCTTACAAGCGGCTGAGAAATTTCTACCGCTTCTGCGGGACGTCGTTCATCATCCCGTTCGAGGCGTATTACGTTCCGCCCGATCTGACCGTATCGGCGACGCAGCAGGAGATTGCAGAGGCCTTCGGTGAGCGACTCGAACACGTGCTGGAACACGGGTGGGCCTTTGACTGGTGGCGGAAACACGGGCGCATTCTTGAGCCTCTGCCGTTCCCGGGCGCCGTCTATCAGGTCGAGAATGGTGAAAACCATTCTGATAATGCGCTTTTCGGGCCGGGCTTACCATACCGCTCTCGTCTGTACCGCGACTTCGCCATTCGCCCATCGAAGGCCCCGGCCTCAACTCTTTGGGCATCCTTCGGGCCTGCCGCACTCAAGCCGGACCTCAGAGTTCCACGGCCAGCGTTTCTGCAACCCAAATCGTACCTGCAAAACTATAGGCCGCCTGGGGATCCGGTAGTTCCCTTGCGATGACCAGCGAGTGGTGACGTTAGGACGTGCCGCCCACTGCGTTGACGAGAAAGTTCTGCTGCGATGCTGCGGAGAATCATGCTTCGTGATCAGGTCGTCGCGGTGAGGGATTTGACGATCGGAACGAGAGGTAATCGCCTGCAGCCCTCCGCCGCAACTACATTCGCTACTACCACACCACATCTTACATCGACAAACTCATTAAGGTCGGCTCCCACCGCGCTTGGCATGGGCCATTCGCAGAAACCAGTTTCGTCACATCCGGGGACAGATCTGACGTCGACCTCTAATGTAGGGTCTGCCTGCTACCTCAATACTCAGCGAGGACCATGCCCAAGGAATTACCGGTCGTTGCGGCCATTCCGAACTACAACATGGGTGAGAACTTGCGCAGACTTCTCCCGCAAGTACTGGCGCAGCATTACGATGCGGTCTTGGTGCTCGATGACGCCTCCACAGACCACAGCGCAGCCGTGGTAAGTGAGTTTGGCGACGAAGTGAAATTCGTACAAAGCCGCGAAAACCGTGGCGCGGGCGCTAATCGCAATCAGATCATCGACCAGGTTGCAGACGGGGCACTGATCCACTTCATTGACGCCGATATGGACTTGGAGACTCCCGAGACCCCCACCGTTGCAAGGGAAGTCGCCGAACGCTATGCCGATCGAGGAGTCGGTTTGATTGGCGGGTTAGTCACCCTCGCCGATGGCCGCCAGGAGTGGTGTAACCATGGTGCTGTGCTCTCGGTGTGGGGAAATAGCACGGGGACGTTACAGTGGTCGATCGATCGGTTGAGGAAAAAACCACGGCTGGCCGGCGCTATTCGACGAGTGGTCGCGCCAGCCATCAAAGATTGGCCCAACACACTCGAGCCTCCGGCTCCAGCACCCGCTTACTGGGTGCATGAAGGAAATATGCTTGTTTATTCCACGATATTCAGGTCGATTGGCGGGTTTGACCCTGCGCTACGCGCGCAAGAGATTCAGGAACTGTCAATCCGCTTAGAAAAGAGGGGCATCAAGCGACAGTTCGATCCCAGCATCAGGGTGGTTCATCACCACATTGATGTCAGGGGCAAAAATCGCCATAAATGGGAGAATCACGCGACGCGTTATCTCATACGCAAGCACGGACTATACCGTTTTCTGACCGATCACTAGTGTCGTGTGATTCTGTTTGATTTACTTGGCGTTGTTGTCGACGAGTTTGCGGATGTTGGTTTGGGTGAGTGCGACCTTGGCGAGGATCTCGTC